>ERZ1034365.445-NODE-445-length-22681-cov-4.422757_pt1 | contig 22681 bp, 8 predicted proteins | sample MGYA00520615_ERZ1034365 | MGnify/ENA primary metagenome ERZ1034365 (study PRJEB33736, sample SAMEA104284505) | Azolla filiculoides | biome: Urban; feature: Water surface; material: Ditch water | place: Netherlands | collected 2015-10-28 | depth 0-0.1 m ...
AGCGCAAGGAATGCCAGCAATTCTCTTTCGCACCAAAACTGGAGTCTTCGCATATTCAGCTATCTGCACACACCAAGGCTGCACCGTGGCCTACAACCCATCTTCAAAACGACTCCGTTGTCCATGTCATGGCGCTGAATGCGTCGGCGATCAACCAGGTCACCGCCGAATCGTCCAACGCATCGGGCAAGGCGCCGTTGGTGTTGCCGGAAACGCTTGAACTCAGCGATGAAGAGGCCAAAGGCAAGCTGGCGACTGGTTACATGGCCATGGCCAGCAAATTGGCGGAGCGCTCCGACACGGCATCGGGAACGAAACCCAGTGCGCCTGCATTGCGCATGGCCGGTGCCATGACGTGGTCAGAGTCCACGCAAGACACGCTGGCGTCGGTGGGAGCGGGGTCTCACATTACCGCCGGTGGTGACGTGGTGGTGGATGCGCAGACCCTCGTGGGGCAGCTGCGCAGCGCGGGCAACGCGGCGGCAACCTCGAAGACCAAGGGCGCGGACGGCTCAGCGGTTTCCTTGAGTGCGGCCTTCAATTATGCGGATCACGCGTTCAGTACACAGGCACTGGCAGGGGCCGATGCACAGATCACCGGCGCGCACGTGGCCGTACATGCTTCCACCGATACCCCCGCGTTCTTCATGGCTTCGCTACCCCTGGAATGGGATAACTTCTACACCGTGTACAAGAATCTGGTGGATTTGCCGGATGTGGCTTCGGCTGGCTTCAATAGCGATGTGGGTGCGACCTCGGTAGCGACAGATCTTGCTCTGTCGGGTGCGGTGAACCTGTCGTTCTACAAAAACAGCACGCGTGCCTGGGTGGATACCGGCGCGCATGTCACCACCACCGCCGTCGACGGCTTGTCCTGGAAATACGGCGTCAAGGAGGTCGGCTTTGACTCCGACATCGAGAACGTGGTCTCGCCGGGGGCTGACCCCTACCGGCTCGACAAAGAACTCGATGTGTTGAGTGATTTTGTGAAGAAAACCCGCGTGGTACGGGACAACGCGGGGAATCCGACCTCCTACAAGCTCGACGAAATAAGTTTCGAACGCGCGTTCACCGGTTCGCTGGTGGTCAAGGCCGAAAACCATGTGCAGACCTTGCACATGGCTGGCGGACAAGCGTCCAAAGCCGGTGCTGGCGGAACATCGGTCGGCGGGACGTTCTCCATGGTCGATCGTGAAAACAGTGCGATTGCAGGCATTGCGGATGCAGCCGTGATCAACACGCAGCGGCTGGATGTGTCGGCCCTCAACAGCGACTGGTTGCTCTCGGTTTCGCCGACCGCAGGCAGTGGCGCCGGGGTGGCCGCCAATGGCATGGTGTCCTACAACAAGCTCAAGGACACCACGCTGGCCTCGATCAGCCGTGAGGCTCAGGTGACGGCGCCCACCGTGAATGTGGACGCTGACCTGTCGTTGTGGGTTTTTGCGGTGACCGGAGCGGTCACCAAGAGCGAGAATTCGGGCGTGGGCATTGGCGTGGCCATGAATGAACTGTCTGGAAATACCAAGGCGTACGTCGGCGACAACGACGCTGACAGTGGTCGAGCCGATACCGCCGAGGGCAGCGCTGGCTGGATCAAGACCGGGCATTTCACGGTTGACGCACAGAGCAAGGGCCTGATAGGCGCCGTTGGCGTGGCGGGAGCCATGGCCGGTGGAAGCAGTGCATCAGGCATGGGCAGCAAGGCCGATGCCGGTTCGGCGAGCGCACAGCCTGCAGCAGGGGGATCGGGTACGGCTCCCTTGAGTGGCGCCACTGATTCGCTCCAGTCACAGGGGGCGGCCCAGTCGGGCGGTGATGCTGGCGCCAGCACACCACCCAAATTCTCCATCGCTGGCGCGGGTGCCATCGTGACCAATTTCAGTGATATTGACACCACGGCGCTGGTGGACCGTGCTGTGGTCAAGGCGGTGGGCGCTGGAGCGACTGGCTTGACCGTGCGGGCACTTTCCGATCTCTCGCAGATCAGCGTAGCCGGCGGTGGCGCACTGGCCATGGCCAACAATTCATCGACCACCTTCAGCTCGGCCATTGCCGGCGCGGCGGCGATCCAGGGCTCTGATGACGACACAACGGCGCGGATCGTCGGCAGCACCATCAGCGATGTGGCGAACCAGGCCGACGGCCTGACGGTGCAGGCGCTCAAGAACGGTGAGCGCACCGCGGTCGCCACCGGCATTTCACTCAATCTCTCCAAAGGAAGCACCAGCGATCTCTCGGTCGTCGGCTCGGTCTCCATCACCCAGGTGAGTGACAGCACGGCGGCCAGTATCGAAGACTCGACCATTACGGGTGCTGTGGCGACGCCTAACGCACTCGATGCGCAGGTGCTGGCGTATGACCGCAGCCGCATTGGCGCCGGCGGTGGCGCACTGTCTTTCAGCACGGGAAAAGGTTCTGCCGGCATCGGCGCCACGGTTTCGGTGGTGGATCTCCAGGGCAGTACGTCGGCCTCGGTCATCGGCGGGTCGATCAGTCAGGTGCATGACCTGACGGTGGCTGCGTTGTCATCGCAGAAGGTGGTTGGTGTCGGCGCCGTCGCAGGGGTGCAGACGGGCGCTGACTCCAAAGGGCAGCTCATGGGCGCCTTCGTGTTCAACGAGATCGGCAACACGATCTCGGCGGGCATCACTGGCGGGGCACGGGTCAACCTGTCGGGCGACCTCTCTCTGCAGTCCGGTGGCGCCCTTTCAGACGCGGCCCTGAACACGTTGATGGGGGGCGTGCGCACCTCTTATGTCACCGATTACGACATGGCGAGCAGCGATAACGGCTACACCGACGAGTTCAAGTCGGCTGTTGGCGGCGAGAGCATCGTTGGCGTGGCAGGGACGCTCAGCGTCACGCTGGGCAATAATGCCAACAGTGTGGGGCTGTCTTATGTCCAGAACAACATCCAGAGCACTTACACCGCCGAGCTGAATGGGGACGTGACGGCCGCAGGCCAGGTCAGTGTCAACGCACTGAGCCATGCCGACATTGTGGGCATCTCGGCGGGCTTGGGGGCAACCAAGGGCAAGTTCTCGGGCATGGGCTCGGCCTCGGTCAACCTGATCGGGCAACAGACCCAGGCACGCGTGACCGGCGGCTTGGTGAACGCGGCTGGCCTGACCGTGGATGCAGGGACCTCCGGCAACCTGTTCAGTCTGGCCGGCAACCTGAGTTTTGCCGTCGGCAGCAGCACCGGCACGGCCGCAGGCGGGGCGGTGTCCTACACGCAGACGGGTACCAGAACCTACACCGTCGCGCCTGCGACGTATGAACTGGATGGCGTGACCTACACGGAGGACGGCGCTGCACTGCGCACGCGCGCCGCTGGTAATCAGGCGGCCGTCAGCCACGCCACGGTGAATGTGGGCTCTGGTGATGTCAAGGTCCTGGCGCACAACACCAGCGACACGATGTCCGTGGCGGCGTCGGGGGCCGGCTCTACCGGAAACGCCGCCTTTGCAGGAACGGCGACCTGGAACGAAATCGGTGACGTCACGGATGCGCGAGTCAGCGATGCGACGGTGACAGCCAAAAATGTGACCGTGCAAGCTGGCGAGGGTGCCGGTACCACGAGCGCAAGGGTGCAGTCGCTGGCTGGGGGTCTCTCGGCCTCCAAAGGGTATTCTGCAGCGCTGGCGTTTGGCTTCAACACGATCGAATCCAGCCGGTCCGCGCAAATCCTGTCGTCCACCATCACGGCATCCGATACTGTGTCTGTCAAGGCAGACGCGCAGGGCAGCATCGAGACGCTTTCGGCCACGCTGGCCGGCGGCAAGGACTACACGCTGGCGGGCTCATCGAGCGTCAATTGGCTGAATGGCACCACGAACGCCGCCGTCGAGAACACCACCATCGGCGGCACGGCCTCGTCACTGACGGTGCATGCCGCGCACTCGGGCACGGTCCAGTCAATGGCTGGTGCTGTATCGGGCAGTGCCACTGGTGCGATCGGCGGCGCTGTCGCTGTCAACCTGATGGGAGATGGCCGCGACGACTTCAAAGTCACGGCTGGACTCAGAAATTCCACGCTATCGGCCCCGGCTGCAGTGCAGGTCGATGCCGCGCTCAGCGGCGCTATTGGCAGCGTGGCCGCATCCGGTAGCGGCGCGGGCACGAATGCGATCAATGGCAGCGTGACACGCAACGTCATTGCAGGCGATGTGAGCGCCGAAATTTCTGACCTCACGCAGTCCGGCAGTGGTGGCGCAATGCGCGTGTTGGCGGACCAGAGCGCCAACATTTCCTCTTTGGCCGGGGTCATCGGCGGTGCGGGCACCAACGCGATTGGTGGCGCCATTGCGGTGAACGACATTGCCTCCACCGTGACGGCGAGCCTGACCCGTTCCACGCTGCGCGTCACGGACGCCGTGGCTGTGGAGGCCGGCATGGATGGGACCATCCGCTCGGTCGCAGCCGCCGGCGGCGGCGCGGGCACGACAGCAGTCAATGGATCGAACACAACCAACAGCCTGACGTCAACGGTCAAGGCCAGCGCAAGCGATGTGACGCAGGCGGCAGGATCGGCTTCTTTCGATGTACTGGCCAGCGACAACTCGACCATTGAGTCGTTGGCTGGCACGATTTCCGGAGGCGGAACTGCGGCTGTAGGCGCTGCTCTTGCGCTGAACTTCCTGGGTCGCACGGTGGGCAATGCGGCGGCGCAGAAACTGGTGCAAGCCGAGGTGACTGGCAGTTCGCTGCAGGTGACCGGCGCAGTCCGGGTGGAGGCCAGTTCGGACGCCAGCATTCATTCGTTGGGTGTTGCGGCCGGTGGCGGCGGCACGTTTGCCGTGACCGGCTCCAACACCACCAACATTCTGGAAGACACACTGACCGCGAACTGGAGTGGCAGCACCCTGGCAGGCGCGAACGGCGGCTCGCTGACGATCAAGGCGACCGATGATGCGGAGATCCAGTCCCTGGCCGGCAATTTTGCGGGTGGCGGCACCGGCGCCGTTGGCGCGGCTGCCGCAGTCAACCGCGTGGTAACCAGCTTGGACGCCAGGCTTTCGGGTACGGGCAGCGGCACCATCAGCACAGGCGACGTGGAAGTGCGCGCGGCCAGTGATGCTTCGATCGACACGGTGGCGGTCGGCATGAGTGCCTCCGGCACCGTGGGCGTGCAAGGATCGGTCGCAGTGAGCATGATCAGCTCCACGACCTCGGCCCTGGTGGATGGCGGCGCCTTGGTCGAAGCGTGGGACAGCGTGGCCGTCACAGCCGACAGCAGCGACCGCATCAAGGCCCTGGCCGGCGCGATCGGCCTGGGGTTGGGGGGCGTGGGCGCCGCTGGCGGGGTGCAGGTCAATCAGATCACCAGCAGCACGACGGCTGGCATGGACGGCGCCACCACCAAGGTGAGTGGCCTGGGCCTGGGCGATGGCCTGGTGGTCCACACGGACAGCCTGACTGCTGCTCCGGATCTGATGAACATCACTGCAGTGACCGACACGGCGCTTTCCAGGCCGGTGCGCGGCAATGTGACCCGGCGGGGTGTCATGGTGCAGGCCACGTCCATCGAACAGATCGCGGCGCTGACTGCGGTGGTGGGCGGTGGCACTGTCGGCGTTGGCGCCTCTGTCAACGTGGACAACATCGCGGGCAGCACCCGGGCCTATGTGGACAGCGCCAGCATCAATGCGGCTGCGGGCGGTGCTGCGGCGCAGGAAGCGCAGGTGCTGGCGGCTGACCACGCCTTGATCGCCAGCACCGCCGCGACGGCGGCGGGTGGCGCGACGGTGGGGGTGGCGGGCGCGGTGGGCGCCGAAACCGTCAAGCGCAGCAGTGTTGCCGAAGTGCTCGATGGCGCTTCGGTCCAGGCGGTGGGGGATGCCAATGTCAAAGCCGTCTCGACGGCGACGGTGGCGCAGATTTCTGCGGGTGCGGGTGGCGGCGGTGTCGCTGGTGCGGCGGGCAGTGGCAACGTGGTTCAGCTCGGCAGCGATACCCTGGCGCGTGTGGACCACGCGACCATCGCGGCAAACAATGTGTCAGTCCTGGCGGAAGGCGCCAACCGTACCAACCTGATCGCGGGTTCGATGGGCGGTGGCGGTGTGGCTGGCGTCGGCCTGAGTTTCACGGTCAATGTGTCGGGTTCGGACGTTCGCGCGCTGGTGAGCGACAGTGTGGTGCGGGCGGATGGCGCTGTGGCAATCAACGCCACCAACCGGACCGAGGAACTGGCCGTTGCTGCAACTGCAGGCGGTGGGGGGATCGCTGGCGTGGCCATCGGTGCCGCAGTCACGGTACTCGAAGGCCATACGGAGGCTGCGATGACTGGTAGCTCCGTCCTGGAGCGTCGCACGCGGGCGACCGGCAGCGTGGCCTCGGCAGGCGACGCGACGGTGACCGTGAAGCTGGACGCCAAAGACGGCATTGTCACGGCCGATAGCCAGGGCGCCACGCGTTTTGTCCTCATGCAAACGGTACCTGCCGAGGTTGTCGATGGTGTGGTGGTGGCGCCCGCCTACGATACGACCGCGGCACTGGGCGCTGGCGCGCTGTTGAAAGTTTTCGATGGAACCCGCGAGGTGACCGCGAAACTCAACGCAGATGGCAGCTATTCCGCCAATCTCTCGACGCTGGGTGACGGTCAGCTGACGGCGGTCCTCTACACCTCGTTGCTGGATGGTGTACCGGTGGCGAATTCGCCGTCGAGCCGTGTGCTCTTCACCAAGGCTGCGGGTGCTGGTTCACTGTCGGTGGCTGCTTTGGAGACCGTGGCCATCAACCACAATGCCGGCGGTATTGGTGCGGGGGGTGTCGCGGGCGTGGGGTCTGCGGCGAACGTCGTCATCGGACGCAGCAAGGTGGCGGCCAGCGCTGCAGGATCGGCCATTACCGTGGGGGGCGGATTGTCGGTGACGGCGCTGCGTGAAGCCGAGGTGGACATGATTACGGCCACGGCGGGCGGTGGCGGCATTGCCGGCGTCAGTGGCGCGGTTGGGGTACTGATTTTCGGCAGTGCGCCGGGCAGCGATGCCAATGCCGAATTGAACAACGGCAGCGGCAGCACCGTCAGCAGGGTGTCTGCGGGGACTGCGTCGAGCAAGACGCAGGGAACAGGTTCCACCCTCACAGCCGAGGAGACGACAACGCTCGACGCGGGTGGAAGTTATGACACGCAGGGGGCGTTCACCGGCGCGTCAGGCAAGCACTCGACATCGGCCATCCTGAGCGCGACGAACATCCGGGCAGGCTCGGTCACGGTGAGCAGCCTTGATCGCACTTCGGTGGACAACAATGCGGGCGCGGTGGCTGGTGGTGCAGCCGCTGGCGTGAGCGCCGGTGTGGCTGTGACGATCCTGGGGGGCGCAAACAGCGCCAGCGTCAATGCAGGGCAATTGACCAGCCAGGGCAGCATCACGATTGAGTCGGGTACCCGTACGCCCTCGGACGGCACGTCGGCGGTGGAGAGCCGGGCCGTTGCGGGCGCAGGCGGTTTTGTCGGGGTGGGTGCTGCCGTATCGGTTGCCAGCAACAAGACCGTCAATTCAGCGTCGCTCTCCGGGCCGGTCTCCGCTGGTGGTGCTGTGAGCGTCAAGGCGCTGGACCAGGCCTCGATGAACAGCGAAGCGTGGGGTGCCACGGTCGGTGTGGCCAGCGTTGGCGTCGTGGTGGCCACCGCCGAGCAGGCTGGAAGCGTGACCACGCAGGTCGGCGCAACCCTCAATGGGCAGGGGGTCACCATCAGTGCCGAGCGTGACGGCCGCGTGTCGGCTTATGCTGTGGGCGGCTCGGGCGGTGTGGTGGCTGGCACAGGTGCCGGCGCGACCGCCAGCGACAGCGGTACGGTCAGTGTGGGTCTTGCCAGCGGGACGGTGCTGGATGCCGGCCTGGGGAATCTGGCGATCGTAGCCAGGACCAATCCGACGGCCTCGGCTGAGGCTGTCGGCGTGGCGGTGGCGGCGGGTGGCGCCGTGGGGGTCTCGGTAGCGGAGGCAAAGGTTGCATCCCAGGTTTCGGTCTCCAGTCTGGGCGCGTTGACGCTCAAGGGGGGCGCCGTGACGCTTTCTGCGGTGCTGGGTTCGGGCGACTCGGCTGTGACCAGCCAGGCCAGTGCCGGGGCCGGTGCCTTGTTACTCGGGGCCACGGGCGTTTCAGCGACTTCGTCCAACAAGGGCAGCGCCAAGGTGGCGTTGGTGACCGGCGTTGACCTGCTTACCACGGGCGATGTGGCGGTAACGGCGACGGATTCGATGACCGTCACCTCCAGTGCGGTGGGCATTGGTGCCGGCATGGTGGGCCTGGGTGTTGCCTTGTCCAGCGCTGTCAGTGACACCAGCGTCGCGGTGGGCGCGGCAGGTGTCAAGGGTCGCGTGGGCGGCAGCCTGCAGGTCAGTGCCAGCGGGAATGAGTCCATCAACAGCGACGCGGTGGCGGGCGCTGGTGGCACGTTCGCTGGCGCAGGCGCAGAGGCGACGGTCAACCAGGATCAGGCCGTGCGAGCCGATCTGGGGGTGGCTGCGGGTGCGAGCCTGCAGGTCAGCGGCAGGACCACCATCGAGGCGAACCGACTGGTGCGCTATGACGGTCACACAACGTCCGTCAGTGTGGCTGCGGTGGGTGCGTCTGGCGCGGTGACCAAGGTCACACTGGACGGCTCTGCCAGCGCCAGTCTGCTGGATGGCGCCACGCTGAGCGCAGGCAGCCTGCGGGTTCTGGCGACCAATGACCTCGCGCGCACCGACTTGACGCGCCAGAGTGCCGAGGGCGGCGGCGGCGGGTTGGCCAGCGGCGCGGGGGCTGGCGTCATCACGGAACTTAACGGAGACGCCACGGCCAGCATTGGAAAAAATGCCACGATCCTGCTGGAAGATTTGCTGGAGGTGCGTGCCTACAACGAGATGCATGGCTCCTCGCGCGGGCAGATGGACGTTGGTGGCGCCATCCCGATCGCGCTGGTCGAGACGCGTATTCAGAGCAATGCCAACGCCGATGCCGTCATTGGGCAGGACACCGCCATCAATGTGTATGGCCAGTCTGCAGTCAACGCACTGTCCTACGTCGATATCGAGGCCAATTCGGTTTCCAAGACCTATGGCCTGGCAGGGGCGGCGCAGGGCAACGCCTACGCCACCGCCAACGTCAACAACCGGGTGACCATCGGTGCCGGTTCCGAGTTGCGAAGCACCGAAGACGCCACCTTGCTCGCCGGGCAGGATCTTGACTTCAATCACAACAAACACTTTGTCACGGCCCGCGTGGATCTTTTCAACCACTCGGCCATTCCGGTTTCGATCAATCCGCAGGCCGAAGCAACACTCAATCTGAATAACGCGCTGACGGTTGACGCCAAAGCGATCCGCTCCGGCGGCACCATCAAGCTGGGCGGGGTGGAGGGCACCCATGTGGTCGAAGGCAAGGGCACCGTCAGTGACTGGACCCGGGACCTGGGCGAACTTGTCGGCCTCAGTAGCGAGTACGGCAGTTCCAGCAAAGACATCCGCAACACCGCCGTGCTGAATGGCGAGTTCGAGGCCGGGTTTGGCAACAAGCAGCGGCTGGTGATCGGTCTCAACGGGCAAGTGCTCCAGAGCGAAGGCGACGTGCGTTACACCATTACCAACGAGGACCTGTCCGCGTCGGCCAGCGCCTACGTTGAGCGCCTGTACGATCAGCTGGCCCGGTATGGCGATGTGCCTGAAGTGAAAGCGTTTGTGGAGGCCGAACTCAGCTTCTATTTCGCCACACTGCTCAAGGAGGGCCTGGCCGAGGAGCTGGTGCAGGATGGCAAGAAGGTGATCGTCGCCTCCAGCGGCGTCGCAGCCAACTTCCTGAACATCAAGAATCTACGCGCGGGCAGCGGCAATATTGAACTGTTCGGGAATAACGTCACAGGCACCGGTTCGCTCACGGCGCGGGCTGACTCCGAGATTTACATCGAAAACCAGAGCCCCCTGAACCTGCGCGTCTACGACATGACCGTCGACGCCAACGGCGGCTTTGCCAAGTACAACGGGACGTATCTCAAGAGCAGCGCGGACATTGCCGCACTGAATACCAGCGCAAAGACCACCAGCCTGAGCGTGGACAGCATTGATACCCGCGGCGGTGGCGCGTCGCAGCAGCTTCCGAAGTTGACGGTCAAGAACACATTCGTCCCCCTGGGAACGTCCGCCAGTGAAGTCCGGGTGACCGCGCCCGACGGCACCTGGGCCGATCTTCGCGAGGACGAGATGCGCGCGCCTGAAATGCGCGTCAATGGCTGGCTTTACAACAAGCTGGGCACGGTAAGCCTGAGCAATACGGCCGGCAGCATTTCGGTCTATGCCGAAGATCCGGCGTACACCCCGCGTCTGGACGGCAAGGAGATCCAGGTGACGGCGGGCAAGAATTTTGTACTGTCCTCTCCCAGCATCAGCCAGTCGGTCGGGGGCTCGCCCGAATCGCTGTACGCTGTGCACTACAGCGACGACCAGCAGCGCATCCTGGGCAATCTGGGCATCACGGCATGTGGCTCGGCCAGACCGGGTGTAGCGGCAACCTACAACGCCGACTGCCTGGTCAACGGGGCGGGCGGGGTGTATGCCAGTGGCGGCATTTTCCTCGGCGCGCGCTACCTGAACATCAACGGCACGGTGCAGTCTGGCCAGGCTGATTTCAACGTCACCCTGAGCAATGCCACGGTAGGGACCAAGATCACTAACTGGAAAACGCAATGGCAGGCCAACCGGGGGCAATACCTGTCCCAGGGCAAGTCTTCACTGCTGCAAGTGTCCGGTCCGTTGCCGACCGACAGTGAGTCGGAGATCAACAAGCAGTTTGCCAACGGCACCATCACGGCGGCGCAGCGCACCACGGCCCTGGCGGCCATGGCCGCGCGGCGCCTGCAGCCGATCGTCTACTACGATGCCGAGGCCAACCGGCTGAAGGTGGCGGCCAACAATGTCCAGGGTGGGCTGGTGGAACTGGTCGGCTCCATCATCAACACAGGGGGCGGCGTGGTGCGGGCGCTTGACGGCTACGCGAAGATCAACATTGACAACCAGACCGCCTACGGGATGGACCTGCTGGGGCTGGATACCGGAGGCGACGCCGGCATCATCCGCATCACCGACCTGGGCAAGCCGGTGAAAAATGCCGATGGGTCCGTCCGGGCCTATGAAGTCACCACCTACCAGCGTGCGGCCGATGGCAGCTTCAAGGCAACGGTGACCGAAGGGCGCGGCGTGGGGGCGGCCGTGCTCTCAACGACCAATTCGTCGCTGGCCAGCCCGGATGGCAGCGTCAAGGCCCGCTTCAGCTACAGCCCGCTGGAAAACAGTACCTATTCCTGGTCCGCCGGATACGAGTACTCAACGGAGAAGCGCTACTACTATTCGAGCTCCTCGTGGCTGGGATTCATCCCGGGCGGAACGGTCAAGTGGAACAGTGTTGACACCTACGTCAAGACCGCCAATGCCATGCCGGAAGACGTGTATGTCAGCACCACGGTTCCTGTGGGCGGCGGCAACTTCTCGATTGATGTGCGCAAGGTAACGACCGACGTGGAAAAGGAAATCTACTACCGGTCCTGGAAGAAATGCGGCTTCCTGTGCATCAAGAAGACGTATTACGTGGACCGGCGCACCGAGGTGGGCATGAAAGACATCTTCACCCAGCGCGTCGCGGCCGACAACCCCATCAACATCGAGTTGGTGGGTTACGACGCTGGCGCCCTGACCGTCAAGAGCGTAGGCGATATCCGCCTGGGCGGCAATATCACCAATGACAGCGGTGCCGTGTCGTTGACGTCAACCAACGGTTCAATCACCCAGCTCAATGGCGGGGCGGTCGTGGACGGTGTGGACCTGAATTTCCGCGCCAGGACCGGGATTGGTTCGCAGGCCTCTCCGATCAACCTGATCACGGGAGCCGGCGCGTTCACCGCGGTTTCGGACAGCGGTGAAATCGGGTTTCATGGCAACAGTGGCGCATTGCGCGTCAAGCAGGTGGCGACCACGGGCAATGTCTGGCTGGATGGGGATGACTCGATCATTGGCCTGGACCCCGCCGCCGTGCATGTGAAGGGCCATCGCATTTACCTTTCTGCCCCCAAGGGGAGCATTGGTGAATTCAACGTCGACGGCAGTGTCAAGTCCACCTTGAACATCGATTCGGCCGATGCGACCAATGGGGGGCTGAGTGCCTATTCCCGTTCCGGCATCGCCATCAACGAAATGACAGGCAATCTCTGGGTGAACCAGGTGGCCACGGGCGGCGACGTGTACCTGGCCGCTCCCGGCGACCTGATCGACAACAACCGCAACGAAACCCGCGATGAACGCACGGAAGCCCAGTTGCTCGCGTTGTGGGACCAGGCTGCGCTGCAAGGGGACTCCGCCAAGGCCAGCCTGGATTTGACCCTGGCCACCACCCGCGCACAGTTCCGCCGCTACTGGAGCCTGCGCGATGTGCGCAGCGTGGTAACGGATGCCTCGGGGAATGTCACCGGCTACACGGCAGATTCGGTCGATCCTTTGAGTTACCGCTTCACCTTCAGCGCGGACGAGCGGCAGCACTATCTGGACTCTGGTATCGGTGTTGCACAAATCACGGCGATCGAGACGGCGCGCACGGCGGAAATGCTGCAGTTGCATGCGCAATTCGGCGGTACGGCGTACCAGACCGACAACGACCGCATCATCACGGCGGTGAACGTCGTCAACGCCGCCAGCGGCAAACCGCTGGTGGGTGCCCTGGCGGAATGGACAGATGCTGAATTGAAGAGCCCCTTGCCCAAGGCCGTGTTTTCCAAGAGCAGCACAGATACGCAAACCCGTATCGAAGAGCCAAACGTGGTGGGCAACCGCGTGGTGCTGCGGCCCGGCGGCAAGATCGGCAAGGACGACGGCCAGGTCCTGATTCCGCTGCTGCGTGCGGATCGGCTTGCCAAAGGGTTGACCGCGGACCTGACGGCGGACGAGCGCCTGGCCATCATGTCGGCAGAAACTGACGACATGCGCCTGGACCGGGATACCTGGACGTTGACCGTGGTGAAAAAGGATACCTTCAACGTCTTGTCAAATCGCCTGAATGTGACTTCCAGCGGATTCATCTACCTGGGCGCGGATACGACCGCCAGCTACCCCAACGGGGGCACCGCCAATCTGGAGAAGGTCATTGGCACAGGCGAAATTCGCATCAAGGTCACCGACTCCATTCTGAGCGTTGCCGATGCCGGCGTGTCCGTGATCCAGGGCCAGAAGGCGATTCTTGAAGCTGCGCAAGGCGCCATCGGTTCCACCGACAAGGCCGTGCAGATCACCTTGGCCAATAACAGCACGGGCACCCTCACGGCACGTGCAAAGGAAGGTCTCTGGATCCACGAGATCGGCGATCTGCGGGCGGCAGATATCTACACGCCAGCCAGCGCGACCTTGTCCGCCACCGGCGCCATCATCGATGCCCGACCCGTCATCAATTACCCGGAGACGGGAGACCGCTCCGTGCGGTCGATCGAGGCCAATGCGCTGACCCTCAATGCCCTTGGCGGTGCGGTGGGTGAGCGGGACAATCCGATGGTCGTGAAGGTCGGCGCGGGCGGTGTCAACGCCACGTCCGCCAAAGGCTATTCGGTCTACCTGCAGGCGAGCGAAGGGGCGTCCCTGACCCTCAAGGCGGTCAATTCCGGTCTGGATGTCTTCGCGACTTCGGCCCTGAGCCTGGACAACATCGGCTCCATCGCGTCCCTTGGCGGCATTTACGCCGAAGCAGGGGGGGACATCACCGGGGTGATCTACACCGCCAGCGGCGCCGTGGAGCTTGGCGCGGGTGGGGACATCACCGGAACCAAGGTGTCGGGTGGGAGTGGGAATGCGACCCTGAACGCAGGCGGGGCGGTGGCATTGACCAGCCTCTCGTCCGGCAAGGACGTGGTCGTCACGGCAAAAGAATCCGTGAACCTGACATCGGCAACCAGCGGGCGCGACCTGCGCCTGACCGCGCTTGGCGGCGGCGTGCAGGGGGTGGCCTGGTCTGGCGCCAACAACGTCGTGGTGACGGCCCATGGCGCGCAAGCAGATGTTTCCGCCACGAGCGTGTCTTCTTCCGCGGGTGCCGTGAGCGTGACCGGTGATGCGGGTCTTTCGCTCGGTGTCACCTCGGGGTTGCGCGATATCAGTCTGACGGCCGCCAGGGGCATGCGCCTGCTCAATGTCACCAGCAGCGGTGGTGCCCTGACGCTGGAAGCCGGCGACGCACTTTCGCTTCTGGCCGGGAGCGCCAGGAACGCCGTGGTCGCGCAGGCCGGAACGGGCTTGCAGGCGTCGTCGTTGAGCAGCACCTCGGGCCGCGTGACCGCTGCGACCCAGACCGGCGCCTTGAGTCTCCAGACGGTGAATGCCGGCGCGGGTGCCACCCTCACCGCAACGGCGGGCAGCCTGGCGGCTGGTACCCTGAAGGCGACCAGTGGCGATTTCTCGCTGGCATCCGGTGGCGACATGACGGTGACGTCCGTCTCCGCACCGGGCAACATCGTGGCCCTGGCGGGAGGGAAGGCGGAGTTCGGCACCTTGACCTCGAGTCTGGGCCTGATTGACCTTGCGTCAACCGGTGGACTGCTCAAGGTCAGTTCGGCGGTGGCAAAGACCGGGTTTGACGCCGACGCTGCGGCGGCCATGAATATCACCACCGTCACCGTCAGCGGTGGCGGTGCCCGAGCCACCGCCGGCGGCGATCTGAACATCCGGACGGCCACGACCACCGGGGCGATCGTGGCGGGCAGCGGTGGCAATGGTGTCCTGGACACCATGACTTCGTCGGCGGGCGGCATCACGGCCGACATCACCGGCAGCCTCCAGTTGACCTCGGCCAGGGCCTCCACGCTGGTGGACCTGTCAGCCGGCACGGGGCTGACGGCGGGGACCTTGACCAGTCTGACGGGGAACATCGCTGTGGATTCGGTCACCGGGCTGCTCAAGGTCAACGCGGCCAGCGCCAAGACGACCCTGGAGGCCGATGCGCAGAACGGCGCGCTGACCGTGGGCTCCTTTACTGCATCGTCCGCCAAACTGCATGCGGGCACGGCGTTGTCGATCTCTACTACCGGCACGACGACCGGCGCGCTCTCCGCAGCCAGCGGGGGCAATGCCGCGCTGGCGACCCTGACGTCCTCGGCGGGCGCCATCACGGCCGACGCCGGCGGTGCGATCACCGTGACCACCGCCAAGGGCGCCTCGGTCGACCTGTCGGCCGGCACGGGGCTGACGGCGGGCACGCTCACCAGCCTGACGGGGAACATCGCTGTGGAGTCGGCCACCGGGCCCGTCAAGATCACGTCCGCTGTTGCCAAGACAGGATTCGCTGCCGACGCCGTCAAGGATGCGCTGACCGTGGGCGCCTTCACGGCCGCCTCCGCCAACCTGCATGCCGGCACGGCGCTGACGGTTTCCACGACCGGCACGACATCCGATGCGAGCGCCGGCATCGTGGCGTCCAGCGGTGGCACGGCTGCGCTGGGCACGCTGACGTCGGCGGGCAGCATTCAGGCGGACGCGGTTGGCGCAATGACCGTGACGTCGGCCAAGGGCGCTACGGCGGTCGGCCTGGCGGGCGGCACTGGCGTGACGACAGGTGCGCTGACCAGCACCACATCCAGCATCGATGTGAACTCGCTGGCTGGCTCGGTGACCGTGGGCAGTGCCACGGGCAAGACCCGTTTTGCGGCCCGCAGCGGCGGCGCGTTGACGGTCAAGAGCTTCACCGTGACCGCCGGTGGGGCGACGCTCGACGCAGGAGGCGCAATGACGCTGACCACTGGCACGACGACCGGCGACATGGCCATCACCAGCGCGGGCAATGCCGCACTGGGCACGTTGACGGCTTCCTCGACCGGTGCAGCGCTGAGCGCGTCGTCCACGGGCCGCATCACCGCGACCTCCACCGGCGGCGGGCTGACCTTCGCAACCCTCAAGGCCGGGAGCGGGATCAAGATGGACGCGGCCAGGGCCTGGTCCGTGGGCAATGCTCTCTCGGGCACGGCTTTGTATGTCGGCCAGGGCAGTCTGGACCTGTTTGCGCGGTCGGGTAACATGACGGTGAGCACCCTGTCGGTCCTGACGCAACCCACGGGAACGACCAGCAAACTCAAGACTGGCGCGGGCTCGATCAAGGTGAGTGCCATTCTTGGATTGAAGCCGGGCCAACTCGTTGCCGAAGTGGCTGGTGGAACGAAAACCTTGCCGACCGGCTTTTAAACCGGTCGCCCGAGCGTCTTTTTTGCAACAATTCTGACATCAACGCCTTCTATGAAAACGCACTCCTTGCCTACTTTCAAGCCACGCTGGACTCGCGCGCTGGCCGTCGCGCTGCTCGCCGGAATGGCCCCGCTCAGCCACAGCCTGGCACAGCCGGCCGCATTTTCAGTCAACGGTGAAGCGCAGCCGGCCGAGCGGAGCCAGTTGCTCCTGCAGGCGCAATTGGTCCGCGGGGCGGCCGACACGCCCCAGTTGCAAGCCCAGGTGCGCGAGACCCTGATCAGCCAGGCCTTGATGGCGCAGGAGGCGCTGAAGGCAGGTCTCGACAAGCAGCCGATGGTCCGCGCCAGGGTGGATCTGGCGCGCCAGAACGCGCTGGCGCAGGCCTGGCAGCAGCAGATCCTGCAAGGCGCTCAATTTTCCGATGCCGAACTGCAGGCCGAGTACCAGCGCCAGGTGCAGGCGCTGGGGCCGCAGGAGGTCCGTTTGCGCAACGTGCTGGTGGCCGACGAAAAGACGGCGCAGCAAGTGCAGGACAAGCTCAAGGGCGGGGCGCCTTTTGAGCAGGTGGTGACCGAGTTTTCCCGGGATGGCGGCACCCGACAGCGCGGGGGCCTGACAGACTGGCTGTCCGAAGGCGTTCTCCACCCCGGCGTCGGCAAGGCGCTGCAGGGCCTGAAAGAGGGACAACTGGCCGCCGCCCCCGTGTCCACGCCCAATGGCTGGCAAGTGGTGCGTCTGGAAGGACGTCGCGCCTTCACGCCGCCGTCCATTGACAGCGTCAAGCCGCAGTTGCGTCGTGCCCTGGAGCAACGCCTCCTGCAAGCCCGGCTGAAGGCGTTGCGGGACGCCGCCAAGGTGGAGTAAGGGCTGGCCGCGGGGCGGCGTCTCGCCCGCCCCGTGGTGTTCAGCCGGCGTCCAGTGGCGCTTCCTGCATGGCCTCGATCTGCTCGTTCAGCGTGTCCACCTGGCCGCGCCAGTAGTCGCTGGTGCCAAACCAGGGAAAGTTGATCGGAAAGATCGGATCGTTCCAGCGGCGGGCCAGCCAGGCGCTGTAGTGGATCAGGCGCAGCGTGCGCAACGGCTCGATCAGGGGCAGTTCGCGGCGGTCGAAGGCGCGGAACTGTTCGTAGCCTTCCAGCAGCGCGCCCAGTTGTTGGGTGCGCTGGCGGCGGTCCCCTGACAGCAGCATCCACAGGTCCTGTACGGCCGGGCCCATGCGTGCATCGTCCAGGTCGACAAAGTGCGGGCCACCGCCAGGCCGGTCGGCCGGCGTCCAGAGGATGTTGCCGGGGTGGCAATCGCCATGCAGCCGAATTTTTGAACTATTTTGCCCTGTACCCAGCGTCAACAGGTCATAGTTTGCTATTAATTTGATTGATTTTTGACAGGCCTCCTGCCAGGCGCCCTGCACATCCAGCGGGATCATGTCGTGCGCCAGCAGCCAGTCCTGGGGTTCGATGGCGAAGCTCTGCAGGTCCAGCGCCGGCCGGGCGGCAAAGGGGTGGGCGGCCCCCACGGTGTGGATACGCGCCAGAAAGCGGCCAATCCACTCCAGCACCTCGAAGTCGTCCAGCTCCGGGGCCCGGCCGCCACGCCACGGACTGACGCTGAAGGCAAAGCCGCCGAAGTCGTGCAAGGTGGCGCCCTGCAGTGTCAGCGGGCCCACCACCGGGATCTCCGCCGCCACCAGTTCGGCGGCAAATGCGTGCTCTTCACGGATCTGTGCGGGGTTCCAGCGGCCGGGCCGGTAAAACTTGGTGACCACCGCGGCCTGGCCCGCGTGGGGTTCTTCCAGATGGACTTGATAGACCCGGTTTTCGTAAGAGCTCAACGCGGTGAGCCGCCCGTCGCCGTACAGGCCTACGCTGGCCAGCGCGTCCAGCACGACGTCCGGCGTCAGCGCGGCATAAGGGTGTGTGTCGCCTGGTGGGGCGGGCTCCCGGGCGGGCGATGCGGTGTTCATGCCCGGGATTGTCGTTGGTCTGCAGGCCTTCAGGCGGGGGCAGGGGCTTGTGCCAGCTGGTCAAAGGGCAGGGTCTGCTTGACCAGGATCACCGTGCAGGGCGCATCCATCGCCACCTTGATCGGCACCGTGGCCAGGAAGCGCTGCATTTGCACCCCATGGGTGGCCGCGCCCATGACGATCATGCTGACGTTGTTGCCTTCGGCGTAACGCACGATGGCCTGCGCGACATCGCTGGACTCGATGACGTGGTAAGAAGTCTGGTGGCCGCTCAGGTCGATCGGCTGAGCCCACTGGCGCAGCATCGTCAGGTAACGGCGGTGCACGCGGGTCTCGCTTTTCTCGCTGTCCGAGGCACTGGTGTCACCAGGCGCGATGACGGTCAGGCAAGCGAGCCGTGCGCCGGGCCGGATACCCAGCGAGCGTGCCACGGCCTGGCGCAGCGAATACAGCGTGGCGTCGGTCACGTCCTTGTGCGGCACCGCCACCAGCAGGATGGGGACTTCGTCGATCTGTTGGGACGGCAGCGGGCTGGGCTGGTAATGCATGCCCGCGGCCTTGAGCCAGCGCCTGAAATGGATGCGAAACCCGGTGCCTTCGGTCTTGCGGCCCTGCTCTGTCACTTGCACCTGGCCCGGATGGGTCAGATCGAAGCTCAGGTGGGCGGCCGACGGGTAGCGTTGCGCGGCCACCGGTTCCAGGCAGCGCAGGATGACCTCCTGCAGCCACTCCGGCAGTTCGGGGCGCAGCTTGCGGGGCGGCGGCGGGTCCATCCACAGGCGCTGGCGCAGGCCGCCGGCCGTCTGCGGTGCGCCGAAAGGCAGCTCCCCGGTGGCCAGCTCGTACAGCATCACGCCGATGGCAAAAATGTCGCTGCGCGGGTCGCCGCGCACGCCTACGACCTGTTCGGGGGCAATCCAGGCCGGCGAGCCGATGGCCTTGCGCAACTCTTCCGCCAGCAGGTCGGGGTAGTGCGCATGGCACGACAGTCCGAAATCCAGCAACACGGCCGACCCGTCGGCACGCACCAGCACGTTGGCCGGCTTGAGGTCGAGATGGCAGACGTTCTGTTTGTGCAGGCTGTGCACCGCCCGTGCCATGGCGTCGCCCAGGCGCGCCAGCGTGGGGGCGTCGGGCCGCCCGGGCTGGTCAAGCCAGTGCTGCAGCGTTTCGCCCTCGACGTACTCCATCACCAGGTAGGGGATCTTGTCGAGGTCGCCGGCGGCCACAAACCGTGGCACATGCGGGCCGGTGAGCACCTGCAGGATCTGGTGCTCGACTTCGAAGCTGACGATGTTCTCCGCGCCGTCGCCCGCCGTCATGCGCGGGATTTTCATGGCCAGCGCAAAGCCGGGATCGCGCGGCCCTGCCGCGTAGTGCACCCGGTAAATATGGGCCATGCCGCCCGCGTGCAGGCAATCGTCGATGACAAAGCCGTCGAGTTCGGCACCAGGTTCGAGCAGCTTCAACGTCCATCCTCCAGGCGTGTGGCAAAGTATTCCGGCAGTCCGGCGCGCCGGATGGCGGCGGCCGCCGTTGCGTGGTCGTAGGCCACGCGGTGAAAGGTGAGTTGTGCGGCCGCGCTGTCAAACATGGCGTACATCGCACGGGGATCGCCATCGCGCGGCTGGCCGACGGAGCCGATGGTGGCGACCCATTGCCGGTGGCGCGGCATGGGAATCGGCACGCCGGCCGTGGGGGCAAAACGCATCAGTCCGCGTCCAGTACCCCTGTAGAACAAGGTCTGGAAATGCACATGCCCACCAAACACATAGCGTACGTCGGGCAGGGCCGCCGCCGCGTCCAGGCTGGCGTTGGCGCTGCGCTCGTCGTCCACATAGCGCCAGCGCGCCGGGTCCTCCGCGCTGGCATGCACCAGCAAGGTGGCGCCTTCGTGGTGGGTCAGCGGCAATGCCGCCAGATAGGCGCGCTGCGCGGGGTCCAGCTGGGCGTGGGTCCAGTCCGCAGTGCTGCCGCCAAGGGTCTTGCCCGCCCCTTCCGGGGTGACGGCCATCTCGTCGTGATTGCCCTTCAGCACAATCGCGCCCTTCTCGGCAAGTTGCATGACGCCCGCCAGCACCGCCGCCGGATCTGCGCCATAGCCTACAAGGTCGCCCAGCAGGGCAAAGCGCTCGGCCCCCACCGCGCGCGCGTGCGCCACGCAGGCGTCGAACGCCTGCAAATTGGCATGGATATCTGACAGCAAAGCCAGTTTCATGGTGTCTCCTGGTGCCCGCCCGCTCGGATTCTGATGCGGCGACTGCGCGTGGACATGATCACCGCCCACGCTGAACGCAAGCTTGCATCGCATCGCCGATGGCGCCTTTGACTCAAGTCAATCTGGTGCGGCGTGGCGTGGTGTGAAAATCAGCGCATGCGTCACAAAGCCCTCCAACGAAGACAGCGCCTGATGCGGCGCGGGTTGTTTTACTCCCTCGCGCTTGCGTTGGCCATTCTGGGGCTGGGGGGCGCGGGGTTCTGGGTGATTGATCCCGCCGTGCCAACGCTGGCTGACGGTCTGTGGCTCGCTTTCACCACCGCCGCCACCGTGGGTTACGGTGACGTGGTGCCAAGTACCCACCTCTCGCGGTTTTTTTCCGTGGTGGTGGTGTTGCTGGGGCTTGCCGTGTTGTCGCTGGTGACGGCATCGCTGGCCGCCATCTTCGTCGAGCAGGAGGTGGATGCCGAAGAGCGTGACATCGAGAAGGATCTGATGCGCGAACTTCGCACCTTGCGTGAAGAAGTCCATGCGCTGCGCGATGGCCTGCGCGACCAGCTGCACAGGCCCAACACCTGAGGGCCGCCGGGCGTGGCGGCCTGCGCTTGCGTGGGGATCAGGCCAGTTCGATCGTTACTTCGATGTTGCCGCGCGTGGCGTTGGAGTAAGGGCACACCTGGTGGGCGGCATCGACCAGCTTCTGTGCCACGTCGCGGTCCACGCCGGGCATGCTGACCACCAGTTTGGCGTTGATGCCGAAGCCCGTCGGGATGGGGCCGATGCCCACGGACGCGGTGATCGAGGTGTCGGCCGGCACGGCGATCTTCTGCAGACTGGCGACGTGCTTGAGCGCGCCGATGAAGCAGGCGGAATAGCCCGCAGCGAACAGCTGCTCGGGGTTGGTGGCGCCGCCGGGGCCGCCGAGTTCCTTCGGGGGCGCCAGCTTCACATTCAGCAGGCCGTCGGAGCTGACGGACTTGCCGTCACGGCCGCCGGTGGAGGTGGCGACGGCGGTGTAGAGGACTTTGTCGAGTTGCGTGGTCATGGTCTTCTTTCGGGGATGCATGCCCGGGGCGGGCGGGTGGGGAAAAGGGGGAGGGGGAACGCGGCGCGTCAGACGTCCGCATCGGCTGGCGGCGCGCCCAGGTGGACGAGCCGGTCGCGCAGGGCCTGCAACTGGTGTGTCATTTCGATGACGTCGCCCAGACTGCATTGCGTGGCTTGCAGGACGCAGCCCGGCACGGCGGCGGCGCGGGCTTTCAGGGCGATGCCTTCGGGCGTCAGGTGGATGTGCACCCGGCGCTCGTCCTCGCTGCTGCGCGTGCGACGCACCAGCCCGGCGGATTCCATGCGCTTGAGCAGCGGCGTGAGCGTGCCGGAGTCGAGAAACAGGCGCGCGCCCAGTTCGGACACCTGCTGCCCGTCACGCTCCCACAAGGCCAGCAGTGCCAGGTACTGCGGATAGGTCAGGCCAAGGGCGGCCAGCAGCGGCTTGTAGAGCTTGGTCATGGCCAGCGAGGCCGAATACAGCGCAAAACACAGCTGGTGGTCGAGCTGCAAGGCCTGATCGGGCGGGATGGCGACTGGCGTTGCAGTAGGTGTTGGCATGGCTTGAATTATTGTTGCAAATTAAATTGCACGCAATTTAAAAGGGCATTCAAAAAGGGACCCAGGTCCCTTGCATTTTTGGGCGGGAGGGGCGTTGGTCTGGGCGTGGGCTGTTTACCGCCCCTGAAAAATGGCTGGACGCCGCTCCACGAACGAACGCACGCCTTCGGCGGCGTCGTCGCTGCGGGACAGGCGTTGCTGGGTGGCAATGAACTCCTGCATGGCGACGACCGGGCCTTGCTCCACGGCCTTCAGCGCATTCAGCCGGGTGGCGGTCACGGCCAGAGGGGCTTGCGCGGCAATGGCGTGGGCCAGCTTCAGGGTTTCGTCCAGCTCGGTGCCGGCGGAGACCACTTTCTGCACAAAGTTCAGCCGCAGGGCCTCGGCGCTCCCAAACTCGTCGCCAGTCAGCAGGTGCAGCAGGGCGTTGCCCAGGCCCGCCCGCTCGGCCATGCGCAGCGTGGCGCCACCCGTGGCCATGATGCCGCGCTTGACTTCGAGTTGAGAGAAGCGGCAGTTGTCCGCCGCCACCACGATGTCAGCCGCCAGCATCAGCTCGATGCCCAGCGTGTAAGTGATGCCCTTGACCGCGACCAGCATGGGTTTGGTGCGGCGCCGGTACCCGTCCTGCCCCAGGTTCAGCGGGTCCACCAGACCGTGCGGCACGGCTTTTTCGCCGGTTTGCATCAACGGGGCGAAGGT
>ERZ1034365.448-NODE-448-length-22573-cov-3.352063_pt1 | contig 22573 bp, 19 predicted proteins | sample MGYA00520615_ERZ1034365 | MGnify/ENA primary metagenome ERZ1034365 (study PRJEB33736, sample SAMEA104284505) | Azolla filiculoides | biome: Urban; feature: Water surface; material: Ditch water | place: Netherlands | collected 2015-10-28 | depth 0-0.1 m ...
CGTCATGGTGAGGTTGCTGCTCCAATGCCTCAAGCCTGACGTGAGGATTCTTCATGTCATTCCTTCGCTGTCTGCCGTGCACGGTGGGCCGAGCCGTGCCTTGCCCTTGATGGAGCGCGAACTGGCAGCCCGAGGAGTCAGCGTTGAAACCGTGACCAGCGACGATGACGGCCCTGGCCGGCGCAACGGCCGACGATGTGGTGTTGCGCTGACCGAAAACGGCGTCATTCGGCGCTATTTTCGCAAGCAGGTTGATTTCTACAAGGTCTCATTGACGATGGCGCGGTGGCTGTCACAGCACGCGCGCGACTATGACCTGCTGCACATCCATGCGCTGTTTTCCTTCAGTACCATCGTGGCAGCCCGTGCTGCACGCCGTGCCGGGGTGCCTTACATCATTCGCCCATTGGGGACACTGGGCCATTACGGCGTGACCCAGCGCCGGCCGTGGCTCAAGCGCCTATCGCTGGCGCTGCTGGACGGTCCCGCCTTGCGCCACGCTGCAGCGGTGCATTTCACCAGTGAAGATGAGCAACGGGAGGCCGCGCAGTGGGGGCTGGCAATGCACGGGGCGGTGATCCCGTTGGGCATTGAGCCGGCAGGGGCGGCGAATGCGCCGTTGGTGCGGGAGCGCTTCCCCGCGTTGGGTCGCGCGCCTTATCTGTTGTACCTCTCGCGGCTGGACCCCAAGAAAAATATCGAGGGGCTATTGCAGGCTTTCAGTCAATTGCCCTCTGCCTTGCGCCATGTCCGCCTGCTTGTGGCGGGGGACGGTGCGCCGGACTATGTGGCCGCATTGCATGCGCTGGCCGTGCAACATGGCTTGGCGGACCGTGTGATCTGGGCCGGTCAGGTGGAGGGCGCACTTAAAGCCAGTGCGTTGGCGGGAGCCGAGGCGTTTGTCCTGCCGTCGTTTTCTGAAAATTTTGGCATTGCCGCCGCCGAGGCGTTGATGGCCGGCTTGCCTTGCGTGTTGGGGCAGGGCGTTGCCATTGCGCGTGACGTGGCCCTGGCTGGTGCGGGCCTGGCTGTGGCGCCGGACCCTGCCAGCGTGGCCGCAGGTCTGGTGCATGTGCTCGCCGATCCGGCCGGGCGTTCCACCATGGCGTCGGCGGCGCGCCAGTTGGCGCAGCAGCGGTATTCGTCGCAGGCCATGGGGCTGAATTTGCTCAAGCTTTACTCGGAGATTCTCAAGCCATGAAACATGTGTTGGTGGCCGTGGTGCTGACCTACAACGAAGAAGACAACGTGGAACGCGCGCTCAAGAGCGTGCATGGCTTGTGCCCTATTGTGGTCGTGGACTCTGGCAGCACGGACCGTACGGTGGAGATCTGCCGTCGCTACACGGACCACATCCTGACCCATCGCTACGAAAGCCATGCAGCCCAGTGGACCTGGGCGCTTGACAACCTGCCGGAGGAGGCCACCTGGGTTCTTGCGCTGGACGCGGACTTCGACGTTTCGCCCAACCTGCGACGCAGGCTGGGCGAAAAACTGGGCGAGGTTCCGGACGATGTCAGCGGTATTTACGTGGTGCATCGTTATGTTTTTGGTGGTTCCGAAATCCGGTTTGGCGGCGCCAAGAAATACTGGCTGCGTGTGGTTCGCGCCGGGCGGGCTGCGCCTGATCTCAGCGATCTGGTTGATTTCAGGTTCGTTGTCGATGGCAAGACCTTGAACTGGAATGCGGTAGCGCGGGAATACAACGCGTCGGATGAAGATGCCTCATTCTGGCTCCGCAAGCAGGACAAGTTTTCCGTCCGGCTGGCGGTTGAAGAGGAGTTGCGTCGGGAGAATGTCCTGCGCTGGGGAACGCCGCCGCGCTTTTGGGGAAATTCCGACGAGCGTGTGATGTGGTTGCGGGATTTCTGGCTGCGGTTGCCGCTTTTCCTGCGACCTTGTATCTACTTTTTGTACCGTTATATTTTCAGGCTTGGGTTTCTGGATGGTGCGGGGGGCTTTCTTTACCATGCGCAGCAGGGGTTCTGGCTGCGTCTGGTTGTGGACTGGAAGCTGTGGCAGTTGAGACGGCTGGGCATCGCTGGTGCAGATCTCGCCCGCTTTCGGGACGCGATGATGCTGACGCCGAGCGGTTCGGTCCGCGATATCTGGAAATCGCTGCAATCTGCACCTGCAAAGCGCTGAATTGGCCAGCGGAGAAACGAAAAGCGATAGGGAACGGAAAACTTCATGACCACTATTCTGGGCATCAACGCCTTTCATGGCGATTCATCAGCCTGCCTGTTGCGCGATGGCGTGCTGCTGGCTGCGGTGGAGGAGGAGCGCTTTCGGCGCATCAAGCATTGGGCGGGGTTTCCGAGCGAGGCGATCCGTTATTGTCTTGCGGAGGCCGGCATCAGTCTGGCGCAGGTGGACCATGTGGCCATCAACCAGGACGGCAAGGCCAATCTGGGCAGGAAGCTGGCCTATACGCTGACCAGGCGGCCCGATCTGGGCATGGTGCTGGACCGTCTGCGCAACAAGCGCGAGCGCGCAGGCGTGGCCGACCATCTGGCCGTGGCCTTTCCTGGCGAGGTGTTTAGTGGGCAGGTGCACCAGGTGGAGCACCACATGGCGCATCTTTCCTCGGCCTTTCATGTTTCGCCGTTCAGTGAGGCGGTGGTGGTGTCGGTGGACGGTTTTGGCGACTTTGCCAGCGCGGCCTGGGGTGTCGGCCGGGGCACACAGATCGAGGTGGAAGACAAGGTGTACTTCCCGCATTCGCTGGGCACTTTTTACCAGGCGCTGACGCAGTTCATTGGCTTTCCGCACTACGGGGACGAATACAAGGTGATGGGTCTGGCGCCCTACGGCCAGCCGGTGTACCTGGAGCAGATGCGCAAGATTGTGCTGCTGCAGCCCGACGGAAGCTTCAAGCTGAATCTGGCCTGCTTTCGGCACCACAACGAGAAAGTGGAGTACGAGTGGGAGGGCGGCACGCCCAGCGTGGGCACGCTGTTCAGCCAGGGCCTGGTCGAGCTGCTGGGGCCGGCGCGGCAAAAAGATGACCCGTTGACGCAGCATCACAAGGACATTGCCCGCTCGGTGCAGGCCATGTACGAAGAGGCGTTTTTCCATCTGCTCAATGCGCTGCACGCACGCCATCCGCTGGAGGCCGTGGCGGTGGCGGGTGGCTGTGGCATGAATTCGGTGGCCAACGGCAAGATCCTTCTGAAAACGCCCTTCAAGCAGGTCTACGTTCAATCTGCAGCAGGAGACGCGGGCGGCGCGATTGGGGCCGCGTATGCGGTGTGGCACGCGCAAGGCGGCGCGCGTGGTCCAGTGCATGACCATGCTTACTGGGGGCCGCAATTCAGCAACGAACAGGTCGGCGCAGTGCTGGAGGCACGAGCTGCGGAGGTCGCCAGCCTGGGTTGCATCATGGAGTGCATTGACGACGAGGCGGTGCTGTGCCGGACGACGGCCGCCGCAGTCGCGCGCGGCGAAGTGGTGGGCTGGTTTCAGGGGCGCATGGAATGGGGCCCGCGCGCCCTGGGCAACCGGTCCATCGTGGGTGATCCACGCCGCGCTGATATGAAGGACATCCTGAACTTGAAGATCAAGCGCCGCGAATCGTTCCGTCCGTTTGCGCCGTCGGTGCTGCAAAGCGCGGTGGGCGATTGGTTCGAGCAGGACGCGGACGTGCCTTTCATGATGCAGGTCTACCAGATCCGCGAGGAAAAGAGGGCCTTGATCCCTGCGGTGGCCCATGTGGACGGCTCTGGCCGACTGCAGACGGTCTACCCCCACACCAATCCCCGCTACCATGCCCTGATTAGCGCTTTCTTCGACCAGACGGGGGTGCCCATGGTGTTGAACACGAGCTTCAACGAGAACGAGCCCGTGGTCTGTACCCCCGCCGAGGCGCTGGACTGCTTTTTGCGCACGAAGATGGATGTGCTGGTGATGGGGAACTGGGTGGTGAGGCGGTCTTGATTCCGGTGTATTGGATAAAAACCATAGCAAACAATGACCGTTTTATGCTGGGAACGGCCTGAAATGTGCATGAAAATGAGATCCGCCTCTTGGCGTTGACCAAATTTGCCTGCTGGCTGTTGTCGCCGTTGCCGCTGGCAATTCTGGGCGGTTTGCTGGCCTTGGGGCTGGTCATGCGGGGCTGGCGGCGTGCTGGCGGGAGTTTGGCAGTGCTGAGCCTGGCGGCTCTCTGGCTGGCCGCCACCCCCTGGGTCGCCTGGAATCTCGCGATGTCACTGGAGCAACGGTATCCGGCCGTGCCTTCGGATGCCACGCCGGCAGTCGATGCGTTGATTGTGCTTGGTGGCGCTGTGGTGGCTGCGCAGCCTCCCCGCCAGCCGCATCTGGCGCTGGGCAGTGCGGCAGACCGCGTGTGGCACGCCGGTGCCCTGTACCGCGCGGGCAAGGTGCGCTGGGTCTTGCTCTCCGGAGGAAACCAGCCGGGCTACGAGGGTATTCCCGCCGAAGCGCAAGCCATGCGGGAGATGCTTCTGGTGTTGGGTGTGCCCGACAGCGCGATACGGATGGAAGGGCGCAGCCGCAATACCCGCGAAAATGCCGGTTACAGTCTGCAACTAATGAAACAGATCAATGCCCGCCGGGTGCTGCTGGTGACTTCGGCGCTGCACATGCCGCGGGCGATGGCCCTGTTTCAGGAGGCTTGTGAAGGATCGGGCGTGGAGCTGGTGGCTGCAGCCACGGACGTGGAAGCGGTTGACGGTGCGCTGGAGCCGGTGGGGCAGTGGTTGCCGAATGCTGCTTCGCTGGCGTGGACCAGCCGGGCCCTCAAGGAATATCTGGGCCTGGCGCACATTTGGCTGACAAAGGGGCTTTTTTGACTTTGACGATTTCAGTCGTGACGGCGGTTTTCAACCGGGCCGATACGGTGGCTGATGCCTTGGCTTCGGTGCGCGCGCAGCGTGGTCCGGCGGTGGAGCATATCGTCATAGACGGCGGATCGACAGATGGGACTTTGCCTTTGTTGCGGGCGCGCCAGGGGGACATCGCCACGTTGGTGTCGGAGCCCGACCAGGGGATTTACGATGCGCTGAACAAAGGCGTGCGTCTGGCCACGGGGGATGTGGTGGGGTTTTTGCACGCGGACGATCTGTTCGAGTCTCCGCAGTCATTGGCACGGGTTGCGGCAGCCTTTGAAGATCCGGCGGTGGATGCGGTGTATGGTGATCTGGTTTATGTGCGCAAGACCAATCCCGCGTGCGTGGTGCGGTACTGGAGTGCGGGTCCTTTTGAGCAGGGGTGTCTGGAAAAAGGCTGGATGCCGCCGCATCCGACGTTTTATGTGCGGCGGTCGGTGTATGAGCGGTGCGGCTTGTTTGACACCCGGTTCCGCATTTCGGCTGACTACGAAAGTATTTTGCGCATTCTGGGGCGGGATGGTGTGAAGTCGGCGTATTTGCCCGAAGTGCTGGTCCGCATGCGCCTGGGGGGCGTCAGCAACCGGTCGTTGCGCAGCATGTTGCTGAAGTCGCGGGAGGACTATGCGGCGATGCGGATCAATGGGATTGGCGGTGTGGGCGCCCTGTTGCGCAAGAATTTTGTGAAGCTGCCGCAGTTTCTGGCCCGTGCCCCCAGGCCCGTTTGAGATGGAACCTGCACCAGTGCGCGTGAACAGCATGTATTTTTTGGATGTTAGGCTTTTGGATGTGTGACGCTGACAAGGGAAAATTGATGAATGTTGTATGGGGGGCCTTGGCGCTTGTAGGGGGGCTGTTGGTGTTTCCGGCGCAGGCGCAGGACGTCAGGGGGCCGGATGCATCGGCATCGCGCGCGGCGCCGCAACTGGCTGCGCCTGTTGGCGTGACGCCCGTTGGATCGAAAAGCGCCCCTGGGCCGGGGGAGCAGGCCGCGGCCTCCAATCCGCTCGCATCGCTGGCCGGGCTGGGTGCTGACTACGTGATCGGCCCCAACGATTTGATGGACGTGGAGGTCTATGGTGTGCCCGATCTCAAACGCACCGTGCGCGTCAATTCGTCGGGCCTGGTCACCTTGCCATTGGTCGGGCGGGTGATGCTGGGTGGGTTGACGGCGCAGCAGGCCGAAGAAAAGTTGGCCACTGTGTATGGTGAGCAATACCTGCAAAATCCACAAATCTCCGTTTTTATCCGTGAATTCACCACCCAGAAGGTGACTGTGGAGGGGGCCGTGGGGCGCCCGGGGATCTATCCGTTTACGGGCCAGATCACCCTGCTTCGCACGATTGCGCTGGTCGGTGGCGGCGGGGCCATGGCGCGCCTCGACGAGGTCATGATTTTTCGCAAGGGCCCTGACAATGTGACCCAGACATTGACCTACAACGTCGAGCGGATTCGCGAAGGGGTGGATCCCGATCCGCAGGTGTATGCGGAAGATGTGATCGTCGTCAAGCGGGATCCGACACGCGCGGTTCTCAAGGATTCATTGTTCCGGGATGTGATCGACTCGATCAACCCGTTCTCGGTCCTGGCACCCAAGTAATTCCTTTCTTTTTTCGCTTTCGTTGAGCCGGTGCACTCCGGACCAACGCTGCAATTTTCCGACGTGTGTGACCTATGACGAGTCCTGAGCCATTCCGACAGACCGAGCCGCAGCCTGTGACTGCGCTGCAATTACGCGATCCAAACGCACTGCAGGCCATCAATTTGCGTGCGGCAACCGAGGAGCAGGCCGACGATGGCTTTGACCTCAAGGATTTGTTGCGCATTCTGCTCAAGCACAAATGGGCCCTGTTGTCCGCTGCGTTGCTTGGGTTGACGGTGGCAACGGTGGACGGGCTGACGCGGACACCGATGTACCGTGCCGCGGCGACGCTCCAGATCGACCAGTCCACGGCGCGCATTGTGCAGTTCAACCGGGACGTGGATCCCTATCAGGACGCGGACGGCATGACGCTGCAGACGCAGATTGAACTGTTGCGCAGCCGCGCGCTGGCCGAGCGGGTGATTGACGAGTTGGGGCTGGACCCGGCGCGGGGCCGCCTGACCGGATTGCCAGCGCCGGCGCTGGGGGCCTCATCGACGGATGCGCCCGCCGCGGCAGAGCCGGCCGCGGCAACGCCGCCGGAGTTGGCCGGTGTGCGCATTGCCGGTGTGGGGATGCTGACCGTTATGTAAGACCGTGTGTTGACGGGTTTCCAGGGTTTGGGCCAGCCGGCGGGGAAGGTGCGTGCAGTTTTGGGGGGTGTGGCGGTCGTCGGTGGCTTCATGGGGTCGGTATCGATTGCGCAGGTGCCCAATTCGAGACTGGTGCGTGTCAGCGTGGCCAGTGCCAATCCGGCCCATGCAGCGCGGGTGGCCAACGGCATCGCAAAGACCTTTATCGCCATGAACATGGAGCGACGGTCGGACTCGTCAGGCTACGCCAAGAACTTCCTGGAAGACCAGATCAAGGCCACGAAAGCCAAGCTGGAGGAGTCGGAACGCGCCTTGAACAGCTATGCCCGGGCCAACTCCATCCTGATGCTGGACGACAAGACCAATGTCGTCAACCAGGCCTTTTCCGATCATTCGGCCGCGCTTTCAAAGGTAGAGCAGGAGCGGCAAAGGGCGGAGGCGGTTTACAACGAAGTGCAACGCAACCCCGAGAGTGCCCCGCAGGTGCTGGAAAGCAAAACCGTGGCGACCTACAAGGAACAGCGGGCCAAACTGGAGTCGGAGTACCTGACCAACCTGAGCACCTACAAGCCCGAGTTTCCCAAAATGGTGCAGTTGAGAGCCCAGATCGCTGAAATGGATGCACGCATCAAGGCCGAAGTGGGCGTGGTGCTGGTGGCGGTGAAGGCCCAGTTTGATGCTGCAAAACGGCAGGAAGAGCAAGTGCGCGCACGCGTGGGAGAAACGCGCAAGGAGGTGCTGGTCTCGCAGGACCGCGGCGTGCAGTTGAATCTTCTGAAGCGCGAGCTCGACACCAACCGCCAGCTTTACGATGGACTGCTGCAGCGACTCAAAGAAGTCGGCGTGACGGGGGAGGTCACGGCCAACCCCATCTCCGTGGTCGACCTGGCGGCCACGCCGTTGTTCCCCTATGAGCCGGACGTTCGCAACATCGCCATGGTCGGACTCATGGCCGGGTTGCTGGTCGGACTGGCCTGGGCGTTCATTCGTGAACACATGGACGATTCGATCAAGCATTCGGATGAGGTGGAGGCCTTGTTTGGGGTGCCGCTTCTGGGGGTGATTCCCCAGTTGACGCGCAAGAGCGCGGCCAAGAGCCGGCGTGATGTGTCCATGCAGACAATCGAAGATCCCCGTGGCTCCTTTGCGGAGGCGTACCGCTCCATGCGCACGGCGTTGCAGTTCTCCACGGCAGAGGGTGCGCCGCGGCAACTGATGGTGACCAGCAGCGTGCAGGGCGAAGGCAAGTCCACCACCGCCGTGGCATTGGCCATCAACTTTGCGCAGCTCGGCAAGCGGGTCTTGCTGGTGGATGCGGACATGCGGAATCCATCCTTGCACAAGGCATTGAGCATGGACAACGAACGGGGCCTGTCGAACTATCTTTCCGGCGAGGGTTCCCGTGAACAGCTGATCCGCCCAACCGAGATCGAGGGGCTTTCCCTGCTGACCGCCGGTCCGACGCCACCGAGTCCGGTGGACCTGCTGATGGGGCCGAAGTTGCTTCGTCTGCTCGAAAAGGCGGCCGACATGGGATTCGATCAAGTCGTGCTGGATGCCCCGCCGCTGCTCGGGATCGCCGACTCGATTGTGCTGGGTAACCAGATCCAGAGCATTGTGTTTGTCGTCAAGGCCGGTGACACGCGCAAGTCCAGTATCAAGGACGCATTGCGTCGCCTGCGCACGGCCGGCCTGGTGCCGCTGGGCGTGGCGCTGACCCGTGCGCCGTCGCACCACACCTCCTATTACGGCCATGACAGTTATTACGGGTACGGCTACGGCAAGCCGGCGGCAGTGACGGCGGGCAGCGCAAGCCCGGCGGTTGCCGAGGAAGGCCCCCGCTCGTGACCCCAGCGTCCAGGCGCGCAGCACCCGCGATCAACGCGTGGGGCGCACTGGCCGCGCTGTTGCTGGACTTTCATGCGGCGCCCGGACGCTATGCCACCGCCCGGCGTGAGCCGCGCCTGCTGTTCGAGCAGGCGACGGCGGTGCTTTCCCTGGCTGCCGGTCGAACGGTGGAGGGCTTGCCGGGAGACCTCGAACTCGAGGGCCGCCTGCGGGAGGCCGCACGCTTCTTTGTGCGCGTGGCGATGTTGCGCCCGGGTGTGGACCACTACACCATGCTGGGGCTTGTGAAGGACTTTGATCAGGCCACCCTGCGTGAACATTACCGGATGCTGATCCGTCTGACGCATCCTGATTTCGCTGCCGGCGGCGGCGCATGGCCTGCGGATGCGGCCATGCGCGTGAACCAGGCCAACGACGTGCTCGCCTCTCCAGAGCGTCGTCAGCGGTACGACCATGCCCCTGCAGCGACGCCGCCGCGAGGACCGACCCCCGCTCCGCGGGAGCTGCACCGCATCCGTCCCGTTCCGGGAAAGGTGCGACGGCGCAGTGTCTGGCCGGCGGTCGCTGGCGTGAGTGCTGTTGCCGTCCTGCTGCTGGCCTGGCTCTGGCCCGCAGAGACTCCCCATGAGCGCCTCCTGGCGCTGACAAGCAAGGCGGACCCGGAACCCGCTGCCGTGCCTGCAGCCGCGCCAGCGGCGGTCCGGGTGCCAGATCCGGCTCCAGTTCCAGTTCCAACACCAGATCCAGTTCCAGCAGCGGCTTCGGTTCCAGTTCCAGTTCCAGCGCCGACGCCTCCCGGGCCGGCTGCGCAGGTGCCACAACCTGCGCCAGCGGCAATGGCCCGTGCCAGCCGGCCGGAACCACCGAAAGAGAAGGTCCCTCCCGCTGCGGTCGTTGTGCAGCCACCCGCTGTTCCGCTTCCACCGCAGGGGGCCCAGGCGCTGCGGACGCAGGTGCTGCCTGTGACGCAGTCCGTCGCGCAGCGAACCGGCCGCAACGCAAGCCCGGTGCCGGCTGGACCCACGCCAGTGCCGGCGGAGCCCGCCATGGCGGCTTCTCCTGTGCCTCGGGCACCATCGGTGGCTGTCACGCCAGCAGAGCAGCGCGTGCCAGCACCCGTCGTCGTTGCAGCCGCAACGGCACCGTCTGCTGCGGCACCTGTAGCAGTGCCTTTGCCCGCCGCACCGGCGGTGATGCCTGTGCCTGCGCGTCCTGCTGCCCCTGCTCCGGTGCCCGTTGTCGCATCAGCTGCGCCATCTGCTGGCGCAGAGACACTGCGGATGGCGGATGTGCAGCCGCTGCTGGGCCAGTTGCTGGGTGCGCTGGAAAGCGGCCGTGGCGAGCAGGTGACGCGGCTGGTCGATCGCTCTGGCCGGCAGGGGGATGGCGGAGCCCGGTTTGTGGATGTGTACAACCGGACCCTGGCGGGTGCGCGTGTGGTCCGGCTGGGGCCGGTGCGATTCGCCGGCCGCAATGGGGGTGAACAATTGTTTGTGGAAGGGGTGGTGCAACTGCGGCTTCAGGACGACAGCCAGCAGGAGGCCACGCGTGAGTTGGTCTTGCGTGCGTTGTTCGTGCCACGCGGTGGCCAGCCTGTGCTGACGCAATTGAGCGCCAGCGAAGTCGGGCGATGAACAAGGTTCGGCGGCTGCTGACATGGGCATTGCGCGCCCTGGTGATGGCCGTGCTGACGGCCGGCGCTGTCGCACTGGGCTGGATCAGCCTGCAGCGCAATGTGGAGCGCGCGTGCGAGCTCGATGAATGGCCACACTTGTCATCCTGCCCCAAACCAGAGACGGAACGTTCGGCGCAACTGGCTGATCTGCGCCAGCGGGCGGCCAGGAATCCAGGCGATGCAGCCAATTACCTGGCTCTGGCCCTCCTGACGCAGTCGGGCTCCATTGCGCCGCTGGACGAAGAAGCGGTGTTGCGGGTCACCAGCGTATTGGCCGCACAGGATCCGGTGCTTCACCGGGTCCTGGCAACACGGGCTTTGCAGCGCGGGCAGTTGCCGGAGGCGGTGCACTGGCTGGTGCGCCTCGTGGAGGGCGCCCGGGACGAACGTGCAGCGCAGACGATGGCCGCGCTGCTGGCTTTCCCTGAAGGGCGCGCAGCAGTTGTCTCGGCGCTGCAGCCCGCAAGCCGGTGGCTGGAGCCCCTCTTGCGGGCCATGCCGGCGGCCCGCGTGTCCATCCAGCAGGCGATGCCGTTGCTGGAGCCGGCGCTTGCCATGAAGCTGATCACGTCCAGCCAGGGGCTGGCACTGGTCAGCCAGCTCAAGGCAGAGGGGGCGTGGCTGGATGCGCAGGCGCTGTGGCTGCGGTTGCTGGGCCGGCCTGCCCCGCTGATTTTCAATGGTGGATTCGAGCAGGGATTCATCCGGGGTGGGTTCGATTGGGATCTGCCCGATGCCCCGGTGTCGCGCACGGGCGTGCAGGTGCAGCAACCCGCCATTCTGGGTGCTCAGGGCCGTGCGCTGGAGTTGATTTTCAGTGGCCGCCCGGTCACCTTGCCTGTGCTGGGCCAGCATCTCGTGCTGTTTCCGGGGAGCTATGCCTTCCATGGCCGGTTCATGGCGCGGCGCCTGCGGGCGGGGGCCGGACTCAGCTGGGTCTTTACCTGCGCGGCCGGTGGCGCAGAGTTGGCCCGCACGCCACTACTCACGGACACACAGGGGCGATGGCAGGATGTCTCCGTGCCCGTGGACGTGCCCAGCGGTTGCGGCGCGGTATCCATGCAGCTGCGAACCCAGCTGGGCAGCGATGCGCTGGCGGGCGTGCAGGGCGATGCCTATTTCGATGATTTTCAGCTGGCCCTGCGTTGAGGAGCGGTTGCCATGATTGACCTGCACAGCCACATTCTTCCCGGAATCGACGATGGGGCCAGGACGCTGGACATGTCGCTGGAAATGGCCCGTATCGCGGTGGCCGACGGCATCCACACCATGGCCTGCACGCCGCACATTTACCCTGGCCTCTACATGAACGATGCGCAAGGGATCGCCTTGGCGCGCGACCGCTTGCAGGCGGAATTCGATGCCGCAGGGATCGCACTCAGGCTGGTGTGCGGCGCCGATGTGCACCTGGTGCCGGGGCTGCTGGAGGGACTGCGGCTGGGGCGGGTGCCAACTTTGCACGGCTCACGCTACGTCTTGCTGGAACCTTCGCACCATGTGATGCCGCCCGGGTTCGAGCAGGCCGTGTTCGGTTTGGTGGCGGCGGGCTACCTGCCGGTGATCACGCACCCTGAACGGCTGGTCTGGATTGAGGACCACTATGACGTCTTCTTGCGCCTGATTCGCCAGGGCGCCTGGATGCAGGTCACGGCCGGCGCGCTGACGGGCATGTTTGGCCCGCGTGCGAAGTATTGGGGCGAAAAATTTCTGGGCGAGGGCCATACCCACCTGCTGGCCACCGACGCCCATTCCAATGGCCGGCGTGTGCCGCGCCTGTCCGAAGCACGCGCTGTGGCCGAGCGGCTGCTGGGCACTGCGGAGGCGCAGCGTCTGGTGCTGGAACGTCCGCAGGCGATTCTGGATGACCTTGCCCCGTCGCTGGTCACCGCACCGCCGGAGGTGGCACCGCAGCGCAGCTGGCTGCAACGGCTGTTGCCGCGCAGAGGGCAGTGAGCCTGCACCCGGCTGGCCAGTCTCCTCAGGCCACAACCAGTCTGGCCGCGCCAGCCGGTGCGACATGACCGACCACTGCCGCCTGCGCGAATCCGTGCCGGTGAAAAATCGCCAGCACTTCGTCCAGCGCTCCGGGCGCGCATGACACCAGCAGGCCGCCGCTGGTCTGCGGGTCGCTCAGCAGCGCCTGGTCCTGCGGCGCGAAACCTTCGGGCAGCGCGATGTCCGCGCCGTACCCGGCCCAGTTGCGGCCTGAGGCGCCCGTCACCATGCCTTGCGCGGCCAGTTCGCGCACCTTGGGCAGCAGCGGCACGTTCGCCCAGTCCAGATGGACCGAACAGTCCGCTCCGCGCGCAATCTCCAGTGCGTGGCCGGCCAGACCGAAGCCGGTGACGTCGGTCAGCGCGTGCACGCCGTCCAGCGCTGCCAGTTCCGGGCCAGGCGTGTTGAGCTGGGTCGTGTTGGCAATCATCTGCGCATAGCCTTCGGCCCCCAGCGCGTCCTTCTTGAGCGCGGCGGACATCACGCCCACGCCCAGCGGTTTGCCCAGCACCAGCACATCACCGGGCCGCGCGTCGGCATTGCGCTTGACGCGCTTGGGGTGCACCAGACCCAGCGCCACCAGACCGTAGATCGGCTCGACCGAATCGATGGTGTGCCCGCCCGCAATCGGGATGCCGGCCGCACGGCAGACGGACGCACCGCCTTCCAGGATCTTCCCGATCGTCTCCGTGGACAGCACATTGATCGGCATGCCCACCAGCGCCAGCGCCATGATCGGTGTGCCGCCCATGGCGTACACGTCGCTGATGGCGTTGGTCGCGGCGATGCGGCCGAAGTCGAACGGGTCGTCAACGATGGGCATGAAGAAGTCGGTGGTGGCGATCAGCGCCTGCGTGTCATTGAGCTGGTAGACGGCCGCGTCGTCTGCCGTCTCGATGCCGACCAGCAACTCTTTCGGAATCGGCATCTGCACCGTGCCCTTGAGGATCTCCGAGAGCACCCCGGGCGCGATCTTGCAGCCACAGCCGCCGCCATGCGAAAGCGAGGTCAGGCGGGGTTGGGCTGGAGCAGAAACGGGTGTGTTGGCAGTCATGGGCGGTCCAGAATGTCTTGAATCAGTTGATGCAGGCTGCGCTGCTCGCAAGCAGGGTCAAACAGCGCGGCGCGGCGGGTGCATTGCGCCGTCAATTGTCTCAGGTACGCAGAGGGCGTGCCGGCGCCCGCACCATCCGCCCGCGTGGCGCAGCGCCGCAGCAAGTCCGCCAGCGCCGTCGCATCGCCGTGGGGGAAATAGCCGGCGTAGTCCTCGCCCAGCATGCCGACGTTGCCCGCTACCCTGGACGCCAGCACCGGCGTGCCGCTGGTCACGGCTTCCATGATGACGTGGGCGCCCCCTTCCATGCGGCTGGTGTGCACCAGCACATGGGCGCGCTGGATGCGCCGGCGCACGGCCTCGTGCGGCAGGCCGCCCAGCCAGCGGTAGTTTGGACAGCTGGCTGCCGTGGCCATGGCCGCCTTCCCCAGCAAAGGGTCCAGCGCGGCACCGATGTGGTCGATCAGGATGCCGGCGTCCCCCCGGAGCAGGCTGGCCACCTCCATCAGGGTGCGGGGTGATTTTTCCTCGCGCAGGTGGCCGACCATGACGGCGCGCAGGTGCTGCCCGGTCTTGGGCAAGGACTGACGCGCCGGGGAAGACTGGAAAATGACGCGGACCTTGCCGCGCAGCGACGCGGGCAGTTCGTTTGGGCCTTGCTCCTGCAGCACCACCAGGCGCTGCGCCAACGCCAGCGACTGCTGCGCCAGGGCGTCGCTCTGGATGTCGCGGTACAGATCGGTGCCGGTCAGCACGACCACCAGACCCCGGCCAGGACGGGCCGCCGCCCAGGCGGCCACCGAGCCGGCCGATCGACGCGCATGCAGGGCGATCAGCACGGCGTCCCTGTCGGAGGCCTGTGCGTCCGGCCAGGCGCGCACGATGCGGGTACGATGGTCTGGCGCCAGCATCTGCTGCCAGCGCCGGGCGGTCTGCCAGTTGCCGTTGTTGGCATCGGCCAGGGCTGGACTCACGATGACGACCGAAACTTTGTGCATGACAGGGTTATAGCGCGATGACGATGTCTCCAGTCCCCTTTCCCCCGGCAGGCCTTGCCGCCCATGAAGCCCGCACCAGCGGGCGGGCGTTGCTGGCGCGGGCGCTGACCGACAGCCGCGCGCGCACTCTGGCCTTGTTCACGGCCTGCGAAGCCGCACTGCAGCCGGCAGGCCTGGCGGTGCCTTATGACGCCACGCTCAACCCGCCCCTGTGGGAACTGGGCCACATTGGCTGGTTTCAGGAATGGTGGTTGGCACGCAATCCCCAGCGTAGACGGGGCCTGGCCTGCGATCCCGACGTGCTGCGCACCCCGGGCCGGCTGGCCGGCGCCGATGCGCTCTACAACTCCAGCGCCGTGCCGCACGCGACACGGTGGCACCTGCCGCTGCCCGACGCCGACGCGACGCGGGCCTATCTGGCGGCCACGCTGGAGGAAAGCCTGCACCTGCTGGCCCACAGTGCAGAAACCGACGCCGCCCTGTATTTCCATCGGCTGGCGCTGTTCCACGAAGACATGCATGCCGAGGCGGCGGTTTACATGGCGCAGGCGCTGGGGATTCCGTTGCCGCGCGATGCCGCCTTTCCAGCCGCACCACCGACCCTGCAACCGGTGACCGGAGGAGGCAACCCGGTGCTGCATCTTCCCGCTTGCGGCTGGACGCTCGGGCGTGCGGACGCCGGTTTCGCGTTTGACAACGAGCTGGGGGCCCACACCGTGGCGCTGGCGGCGGTCGAGATCGACGCAGAGCCGGTCAGCTGGGCGCGCTACCTGCCTTTCGTCGAGGCGGGCGGCTACCGTGACGCGCGCTGGTGGTCGCCGCAAGGCTGGCAGTGGCTGCAACGGGTAGACGGGGGTCTGCGACAGCCGCGGGACCTGCGCCAGGCTGCCGGGCGCTGGTCGTGTCGGCGGTTCGGGACCTGGCGGCTGCTGGACCTGCAGGCCCCGGCCGTGCACCTGAGCTGGTTCGAGGCCGACGCCTGGTGCCGCTGGGCGGGGCGCCGCCTGCCTTCCGAGGCTGAATGGGAGTGTGCCGCCATGACGCAGCCGTCGTTTCGCTGGGGCGCGGTCTGGGACTGGACAGCCAGCCTGTTCACGCCGTACCCTGGATTCGTTGCCCACCCTTACCGCGACTATTCTGTCCCCTGGTTCGGTGCGCGCCAGGTGTTGCGCGGCGGCAGCGAGGCGACTTCCGTGCGCATGAAGCACCCCAGGTACCGCAATTTCTTCACGCACGAACGCAATGACCTTTTTGCCGGGTTTCGCAGCTGTGCCGGCAGACGGGACGCTCAATGAAGTTTTTTTCAAGCTTTTTTGGATTGTTCCCAGCGTCGGATGGTCTTGTTGCGCTATTGAAAAATAAGTATTTCATGGGCTGTGGCATCGGGACAAGCTGGCGCCCGGTGGCCCATGCGTCGGCGCTAACGCTCAGCCCTGTGCCCAGAACACGGCAAACCAGTCTTTTGCGTCGGTCCAGGCCTGTGTGGCGGTGAATCCTGCGCTGCGCAGCAGTGCGTCAAAGTCCGCAGCGTGCCATTTGCAGGCGTTTTCGGTGTGGATGCGTTCGCCAGCTGCGAAGTGGCGCTCGTTCATTGGCGCGGCGCCGGCCGTGGCGGGCCAGCGCACGGTGACGGAGGCCACCGCTTCGAGGTGCATTTCGATCCGTGATGCAGCGGTGTTGAACAGCGCCACATGCCGCCAGTCCGTCAGACGGAAATCCGCGCCAGTCAGCCGGTTGATGTGCAGCAGCAGGTTGCGGTTGAAGGCGGCGGTCACGCCCAGCGCGTCGTCGTAGGCGGGCTCCAGGATGGCCGCAGGCTTCACCAGGTCCACGCCGATCAGCAGACCGCCGCCGGCCCCGCCTTGGGCGATGGCGGCCCGCGCCTGGCGCAGGAAGGTCAGGGCTTGCCCGGGCGTGAAGTTGCCAATGCTGGAGCCGGGGTAGAACAGCACGTGCGGGTTCTCCTTTCCGTCAAGGCCTGTGGCAACCGCTTCCGGCGGCAGGGTCAGCGCAGGCGAGAAATCCATGCCCACGCCCACCATGTCGATCCCGGGGTGCTGGCCCTGCAACCGTTGCAGCGCCAGGCGCAGGTAGTCCACCGAGATGTCCACTGCCACATAGCGCGCGGGCTGGAGTGCCTGGAACAGCCGGGCCGCCTTTTCGCAATTGCCCGCGCCCAGGTCCACCAGCGTGGCGCCCGCCGGCCACCGTGCCGCCATCTCCGGCAGGTGTGCCGAGAAAATTGCCGCCTCGGTGCGCGTGAGGTAGTACTCGGGCAGTTCGGTGATGGCGTCGAACAGGCGTGAACCCAGGTCGTCGTACAGGTACTTGGGCGCGGTGACGGCCACCGGCGCCAGCAGGCCGCGCACCAGCTCGTCGCGCACTGCCGCACGGTCTTCGTGGTGCAACTGCAGGAAACGGGGCGTGTGGGTTGGCGCGGTACCGGGAGTGGGGGCGGTCATGTCGCAATGTAGCAGCCTGCCCCGAAATCCCCTGGACCCGCCGCCCCCGCAGCGAAGGCACAAGGGCGCTTTCAGGCGGACGCAAGGCGCCTTCTGCGCGGTGGGTGGGATGATAGTATTTGGATCGATGTACTCTTCGACCTCTCCCTTTCCACGTGCAAGGCGAAGCCGGGTCCAGGCTTTGGTGCAACGTCTGGAGACTTCATGGTGAATTATTCAACCGATCCGGTTGCGCTGCGGGCCCGCCTGAACCGCGCGGTCGAGGCGCCGGGAGCCGGTGTGCCCGAGCGGGATACGTCGTATGAGGTACTGTTTTACCAGCGGCTGCAGCAGGTCAGCACCCGCATCCATAAAACCGAGGATCTCGAACGGCTCATGGCCGAGGCGAGCCAGGAAATCTGCCTGTTGCTCAACGCCGACCGCCTGACGCTGTATGTGGTCGAAGGGGACGGCTCCGCCATCGTCTCCCGGGTCAAGACCGGGCTCAATTCCAGCCAGGAACTCAAGCTGCCCATCAATCCGCGCAGCATTGCCGGCTTCGTCGCCATGACCCGGCGGACCCTCAATATCGATGACGTCTATGACGACGCCATGCTGTCGGCGATTGATTCCCGGCTGCGTTTCCTGAAGGAAGTGGACCGCCGGTCGGGCTACCGCACCAAGCAGATGCTGGTCGCGCCCATCATGGACAGTGATGAGCTGTACGGTGTCCTGCAGGTCATCAACAACAAGGCGAATGTTCCCTTTGGCCGTCTGGAAATCGACGGCGTCAACCACCTCTGCAGCACCCTGGCCGTGGCCATTCGCCAGCGCAGGCACAAGCCGCCAGAGCCGCAGGCGGTGCCTGTGAGCAAGTACGACGGGCTGGTGAGCGCGGGCGTGCTGAGCGCGAATGAATTGCAGCAATGCATCTCCGCGGCCCGGCATCAGGCGCAGTCGGTGGAGCAGGTGCTGATGGCCGAGTTCATGGTGCGGCCGTCGCAGATTGGTCCGTCCTTGGCCCGATTTTTCAATGCGCCCTATGCGCCGTTTGATCCGGCACGCATCCGCGTGGACGCCCTGCATGGCCGGATCAAGCGGGAGTTCGTGTCGGCGCAGGGCTGGATTCCGCTGGAAGAAGTGCCGGGTGGCCTGATGGTGATGTGCCTGGACCCCGAGGCGGTGCGGGGTTCGCACCTGGTGCCGCAGGTGTTTCCGCAGATCGGAAAATTCCTCTTCTGTGTCACGACCCAGACCGAGTTTGACGAGACCCTGGCCCAGCTCTATGGCACCGATTTCGGTGGCAGCACCATCGACGAGTTGCTGGCCGACCTGCATGGGCCCGACAACCAGGACAGCGCGGACGAGTCCGCGCTTGAATCGGCGGCCGCGGACAACGAGCTGGTGAAGTTCGTCAACAAGGTGATCGTCGATGCCTACAACCAGGGCGCCTCCGACATCCACATCGAGCCCCAGCCCGGCAAGGCCACCACCGGCATCCGGTTTCGCATCGACGGGGATCTGACACCCTACATCGAAGTGCCTTCGAAGTACCGGCAGGCCATGGTCACCCGGCTGAAGATCATGTGCAACCTGGACATTTCCGAGAAGCGCAAGCCCCAGGACGGCAAGATCCGCTTCAAGAAATACGGGCCGCTCGACATCGAACTGCGCGTGGCCACGGTGCCGACCGCCGGCGGCGTTGAAGACGTGGTCATGCGCATCCTGGCCGCCGGTGAGCCGATCCCGCTGGACAAGCTGGGCCTGACGCCGCACAACCGCGAGCGGCTGGTGGCCACCATCGCCAAGCCCTATGGCCTGTTCTATGTATGCGGCCCCACCGGCTCCGGCAAGACCACCACGCTGCACTCGGTCCTGAAATACCTCAACAAGCCCGAAACCAAGATCTGGACGGCGGAGGACCCGGTGGAAATCACCCAGAAGGGGTTGCGCCAGGTGCAGATCAACAAGAAGGCCGGCATCGACTTCGCGCTGGTGATGCGGGCCTTTTTGCGGGCCGATCCTGACATCATCATGGTCGGCGAATCGCGCGACAAGGAAACCGTCAGCATGGGGATCGAGGCCTCGCTGACCGGTCACCTGGTGTTTTCGACCCTGCACACCAACTCGGCCCCGGAGTCGATCGTCCGGCTGCTGGACATGGGCATGGACCCGTTCAATTTTGCCGACGCCTTGCTCGGCATCCTGGCGCAGCGCCTGGCCCGCAAGCTCTGCGACTGCAAGGAGGCCTACCAGCCCGATGCCGATGAGCTGCGTCTTTTCGTGATCGAATACGCCCAGGATCTGGTGTTGACCGCTGCGTGGAAGTCCGATCCCGAAGGGGCGGCGCAGCGCCTGCAGGACGCCTGGCGCACGCTGTACGGCAAGGACGGCGTGTTGTTCTTCCATCGCGCCAAGGGGTGCGAGAAATGCAAGCAAACCGGCTACAAGGGGCGGCTGGGCCTGCACGAACTGCTGGTGGCCGACGACAACATCAAGCGCATGATCCAGGAACACGCCCGCGTGGCCGAAATTTTTGCGGCCAGCGTGGAGAACGGCATGCGCACCCTCAAGATGGACGGCATGGAGAAAGTCATGCTGGGCCTGACCGACCTCAAGCAGGTGCGCGCGGTGTGCATCAAGTGACGGGGACCGCGTGGCCTGCCGGGCCTTGTCCGCCGGTCCAGGCGCCGGCTGGAAGACGTTTTTCAATGAAAAATGGCATCATTCCAGCGTGAAATGGTCATTTATTGCTATCAATAATGACGTATTCAGAACCGGATGCAGCCAGGGCTGCACCCAGGTGCCATCCACCGACCAGCGCCCCACCCCGAACAGGGCCAGTGCGGCCAGCAGCACGCCCCAGGTGATGTGCTGCTGCAGGGCCGCCGGTGCGATCTCGCGCAGGCTGAGGACCGCCACGACGTTGACCACCGACAGTCCCAGCGCGGCAATGCGCCCGCCCAGGCCGAGCACCAGCAGTGCGCCCAGGACGCCCAGTGCGCGCCGCACCGGACGCATGAACGAAGGGGTGAGGGCGCGCCGGGCCGAGAGGGTGGCGGGTGGCGGGTGGCGGGTGGCGGGTGGCGGAGGGTGGCCTGGGGATGCGATGCATGGAACTCTCCGTGAAGTCCATGGGGCGGACGGCGGCGCTCTTCCTTACACTTCCTTCCAACATGCAAGACCCTGACCCCGGCCCTTTCGACCAGCAGGTCGCGTCCCACCGCAATTACCTGCTGCGCTTCGCCCATCTGCAACTGCGCAACGATGCCTGGGCCGAGGACGCGGTGTCCGACACGCTGCTGGCGGCATTGGCCAAGCCGCAGTCCTTTGGCAACCGCTCGCAGCTCAAGACCTGGCTGGTGGGGATCCTCAAGCACAAGATCGTCGACGCGCTGCGCCACCATGGCCGCGAGATCACGGTGGGCACTGATGACGACCACGCCGACCCGCTGGACCAGATGGCGTTCAGGGCCGACGGGCATTTTGCGGAGCAGCCGACGGAATGGGGCGACCCGGAGCAGGACCTGAGCAGCCGGCAGTTTTTCGCGGTGCTGGAAGCCTGCGCCAGCAAACTGCCCGCCAGTCAGGGGCGCCTGTTCCTGATGCGGGAGTGGCTGGAGCTGTCCAGCGAGGAAATCTGTAAGGAACTGGGCCTGACGGCGACCAACCTGCATGTCCAGCTGCACCGCGCCCGCTTGCGGCTGCGCGAATGTCTTGAATTGAACTGGTTTTCCACCCCCCGGCCCACATGATGTCTGCCTACCCTCTCCGACGGTCCTGCAAAGAGGTCTCCGCGCTGCTGATCGCACGCGAAGACCGCGATCTGCCGCTGCGTGACCGGCTGGCGCTGCGCCTGCACCTGGCGATGTGTGGGGCCTGCCCCCGGTTCGAGCGTCAGGTGCTCACCATGCGCAATGCCATGAAGCAGTGGCGCCAGGTCGCGAACGACGCTTCTGAACGCGAAAAGTAAGGTACCTCGCACGGGCCGCGCAGGCCATCAGGCGATGGCGTGCCCCTGTCGCGCGCCATAGGTGGCCAGACCCGCCGCCACGCTGCCAAAGCGGTCGCCCGTGACGGTGTCCGAGCCCGGGAACGCCGTCTCGAAGGCCGCGCCCAGGGGCGCCAGCGCCGAGGAGCCGCCGGTCAGGTACACCACGTCGGGCTGCGCGATGCCGGCGGCCCCCACGCAGGCGCGCGCGCAGTCCACGATCAGGGTCAGCCGGTCCCGCAGCGCTTCGTCCAGTCCTTGTGGTGTCAGGGTGGCCGCCAGGTCGCGCTCGATGCAATCCAGGTCCAGCGCGGCGGCGCTGCCCGCGTTGGAGCAGGCGATCTTTGCCGCCTCGACTTCCGCCAGGATGCGGTGGCCTTCGCGCGCCTGCAGCACGCGCATCAACCGGGTGTGCAGCACGCGGTTGGCGTAGGCCTGCCACAGGTCGCCGGCATCGTGCAGGCTGCGGCGCGAATACGACTGGTGAATCAGGTGCCAGGTCGCCAGGTTGAAAAAGATGGGCGAGGGCACCTCGCGACCGGTCGGGCCCACGTGGCCCAGGCCCAGCAGTGGCATCACCTGGCGCAGGTTCAGCAACTGGTCGAAGTCGGTGCCGCCGATGTGGATGCCGGTCGTGGCGAGGATGTCGCCGCTGCGGTCGGCCTGCGCTTCACTGTCCGGGCGCACGCGCACCACGGTGAAGTCGGAGGTGCCGCCGCCGATGTCCACCACCAGCACGGTGGTTTCCCGGGTCACGCGCCGCTCGAAATCGAATGCGGCCGCGATCGGTTCCAGCTGGAAATCCACGTCGGTGAAGCCTGCGGCGCGCGCGGCGCGCTCCAGCGTGGCCTGGGCCAGCGTGTCGCGGGCAAGGTCGTCGTCGACGAAGTGCACGGGCCGGCCCAGCATGGCGGCATGCACCGGGTGGCCGAGGAAGGCTTCGCTGCGTGCCTTGAGCTCCTTGAAGAACATCACCACGATCTCGAACAGCGTCGTCGGGCGTCCGTTGACCAGCGTCTGCTCGTCCATCAGGGCGCTGCCCAGCAAGCTCTTGATGCTGCGCATGAGCCGGCCTTCCTCGCCGCTCAGATAGGCGCGCATCGCAGCCGACCCGTATTCCACGCGGCCGTCTTCGTTCGAGAAAAACAGCGCGGTGGGCATGGAGGCGCTGGTGCCTTCCAGGGGAATCTGCACCAGCTGGCCGTCGTCGGTCACGAGGGCCGCAGCGGAGTTGGAGGTGCCGAAGTCAATACCGAGCCGCATCAAAAAATCTCTCTCAATTTCAATTGGGGTTGCAGGCGCAAAGCCACCCGCCGGGTCCGGCGCGGGACCCGGTCAACGTTGCGGGCGCTCATGACAGCAGGGCCTGTGCGAATTCGCGGGCGTTGAAGGTTTCCAGGTCTTCGAGCTTCTCGCCGACGCCGATGAAGTACACCGGCACCGGCTTCTCGCGGGCAATGGCGCACAGCACGCCGCCTTTGGCCGT
>ERZ1034365.449-NODE-449-length-22570-cov-6.583959_pt1 | contig 22570 bp, 21 predicted proteins | sample MGYA00520615_ERZ1034365 | MGnify/ENA primary metagenome ERZ1034365 (study PRJEB33736, sample SAMEA104284505) | Azolla filiculoides | biome: Urban; feature: Water surface; material: Ditch water | place: Netherlands | collected 2015-10-28 | depth 0-0.1 m ...
GCATGGGCATCGACAAACCGGACGTCCGCTTCGTCGCCCACCTCGACCTGCCCAAGAGCATCGAAGCCTACTACCAGGAAACTGGCCGCGCCGGCCGCGATGGCGAGCCAGCCGAAGCCTGGATGGCCTACGGCATGCAGGACGTCGCGCTGCAACACGCACGCATCGCCGAGTCGGGCGCCGGCGAAGGCCAGAAAATTCTCGAATCGCAACGCCTGACCGCCCTGCTCTCCTACTGCGAAGCACCGCGCTGCCGGCGTCAGGTGCTGCTCAACTACTTCGCCGAAGAACGCGAGCCCTGCGGCAATTGCGACGTCTGCATCGAACCGCCGGAACTGTGGGACGGCACGCAGGCCGCACAAAAGGCACTGTCAGCCATTTTCCGCACCGGCATGCGCTTCGGCGTCACCCATCTGACCGATGTCCTGCGCGGCAAGGCGACCGACAAGATCAAACAGTGGAATCACGATCAGTTGCCGACCTTCGGCGTTGGCGGGGAGCTCGATGATCACGGCTGGAAAAGCGTTTTCCGTCAGTTGGCGGCGGCCGGGCTGGTCCATGTCGACATGGCCGAACATGGTGCCCTGCAACTGACCGACGCCGCCCGCGAAGTGCTCAAAGGGCAGCGCAGCGTCCAGTTGCGCCGGACCGCAAAACGCAAAAGCACGTCATCGTCTTCGAAAAGCAGCACGGTGGCCCACAGCCCCCTGTCGTCGGCCGACGAGGCGCTTTTCCAGTTGCTGCGTGGCTGGCGCAGCGATACAGCGAAGGAACAGGCAGTACCAGCCTATGTCATCCTGCACGACAAGACCCTGCGCGAACTGGCCGAAGTACGCCCGACCAGCCATGGCATGCTGGCCGGGATCACCGGCATGGGCAGCGCCAAGATCGAGCATTACGGCGAGGAACTCCTCAACCTGATCCGCCACGAGGGCTGAGCAGGGAAACCCGGCGCAGCAGGCTAATGCAGGTGCTGCTCGGCAACCGCCGCCAGTTCCGTGGACAAGGTGTTGGTAGCTACGGCGCGGCGGAGTGCCTCTTTCGCTTCCGTCAGCCGGCCGTCTGCTTCCAGCGCCAGGCCAAGGCCGAGCCACCAGCGCCCCTCGCCGGGTGACAGGCGGGCTGCCCGCTGATAGTGCGTGACGGCAGCCTTATTGGCGCCCAGACGCGTTTTGAGATGCCCCTGAAAGCCCGCAAAGTCGGCATTGGCTTCGGCATAGGACTGCGCAGCAGCCAGCGTCCGATCAGCCGCGGTCAAGTCATTCTGTTCCAGCAGCAAGCGCGCCAGCGACATCGCCCAGCCGGTTTGTCCGGGTTGCAGCTCCAGCCCTTCGCGCAGAACGAGAATAGCTTCGTCGTTCTTGCGCATGTCCAGCAATTGACGCAGCAGCATCTGGCGCGCCAGCACGTAACTCGGGTCTTGCTTCAGGGCAGCCCGGAAACCCTCGACAGCCTCGCCGGCCCGTCCGGAGGCCAGGGCGTTTTCTGCCTTGCGGTATTCGCCATCGGCCCGTTCGCGGGGCGTCGCGACGACCGCGCTCTTTTCGATCTTGCTCGGGCCTGCCGGCATGGCCTGCGGCGCAACCGCTGCGACGGGTGCAGTTTCCGGCTTTGGCCGGGCCAACGGAACAACGGGATCAGGCACGGACAGAATCGGCGCCGCCTTCAGCACGGGTTGTGTCGATTCGACGGGCTGCTGCGTGGGAGGTTCTACGGCAGCAGCCACCGGCGCCGGCGCTGGCGGCGCGGCGGGGACCAGCGTCGGCGGCGCAACAATCGGCGCAACCGGCACGGCAGCGGCCTGGGGCGCCGGCACAGCTGGTGTTGCCGGAGCGGAAGGCGACAGAGACCCATACACCAGCAAGACAGCGACACCCAGCGCGGGAACGAGCAAGAATAGCAAAGGCTTCAGCCAGCGCCCGGACTCGGCCGGTGCCGCGGGCAAGGAACGAATCTCGCGCTGCAGGTTCTGGCGGGCGGGATCGTCGGGGCGCTTGGCCTCGATATCACGCAGCATGTCGTTGATCAGGCTCATATCACCACCATCCGGCCGAAGCCGCACCTTCGGTATCGGCCGCCGCCCGGCGAACGTGAATCGGGCGAACCGAATGTTTGCCTTCCCCAAAAACCGCAAGCAGCGATTTGTGGGCCAGAATATTGAGCAGGCGCGGCGTGCCGCGACTGGCCTTGTGCAGGCAGCGAACAGCCGCTGAGCCGAACAATTCGTTGCCACGGTAACCGGCGACACGCAAGCGGTGCGCCAGGTAATTGGTCACCTCTTCACGGGCCAGGCCCTTGATCCGATAGTGAAAGGCAATACGCTGCAGCAACTGGCGAACGGACTGATCGGCCAGCTTGCGGTCTAGTTCGGGCTGACCGAATAGGATGATCTGCAGCAGCTTGCGTTTTTCGGTTTCGAGATTGGACAGCAGACGCAGGGATTCGAGAGTCTCGAGTGGCATAGCCTGCGCTTCATCAATGCAGACGACGACCTGACGATCGGCCGCAGCGTGTTCGAGCAGCGCCCGGTTGATGCTTTGCAGCAGGTGGTAGTCGTCGCTCTCGGGGCTGACGGCCAGCCCCAGTTCCTCGGCCAGCGCCAGTTGCAGCGTGCGCGGCGCAAGATAGGGATTGGGCAGGTAGGCCGAAACGCTGCCTTCGGGCAGGGCCTGAAGCAGGCGCCGGCAGAGCAGCGTCTTGCCGGTGCCGACTTCGCCGGTGATCTTGATAAAACCTTCGCCGCTGCCAAGCGCGATGAGCAGCGTATTGAGCGCCTCCTGATGGCTGCGCGTGACGACGGTGTAGCTGGTATCCGGCGTAATGCCGAAGGGGAGTTCTGTCAGGCCGAAATGGTCGAGATACAACGCTATCTGCCTCCGTTACGGGTCATTGCCACTGGAGGTGGCGCGGCTGACGCGGGTCCAGGCCCTGGAGACGTTCCTGGCTCTCGAGGGAGGCATCGCGCCAGGAGTTTTCGCCGCGGATGATCGTCGAGCGCATGAGGATGACCAGTTCGCGCTTGCGGCTGCTCACACTCTTCTGGCCAAACAGCGAGCCGACCCCCGGTACGGAGCTTATCCCCGGCAGGCCGTAGCGCCCGGTGCTCTGCTCCTGCTTCATCAGGCCGCCAATGGCGACGATGCTGCCATCCTGGACGCGGACGATGCTGTCGGTTTCATTGACCGTGCTCGAGGCCAGCGGCATCGAATAGGATTTGCCGCCGACCGTCAGGTTCTTGACCTTTTCCTGGACATCGCTGACCGACGGATGGACATGGAGGATGATGTTGCCGTCTTCGTCGATCTGCGGCGTCACATCAAGTGCGATGCCGGAGAAAAAGGGCTGCAGGGTGATCGTCGGGTCCGTCTGCGTTGCCGTCGTGGTGGTTGAAGACGCGGTTGATGTACCGCCCGTGATGCCGGTCACGAAATAGTCGTCAGTACCGACCTTGAGCACGGCCTTCTGGTTGTTGGTCGTTGCGATGCGCGGGCTGGACAGCACCTGGACATCGCCCTGCCCTTCGAGGAAGGAGAGCAGCGCCGAGAAGTTGCTGGACTGGAAAGCCAGACCGAAGAAGCCCTGCCCCGACGACGATGTCGACAGCGCTCCGCCGTTGCCGGGCAAGGCACCAACGGATGTGCCGAGCGACGAGCCGGCCGAAATCCCGGTCGCCGACGCACTGATCGCCCCGCTCCCGGCCAGTGCTGCATTGGGTGCCACAATACCGAGGGCAAATCGGTCGGCGACGCCACCGAACTGGCTCCAGTTGATGCCGGTCTGGTAGGAGTCGTTGAGCGACACCTCGATGATCTTGGCTTCGAGCATGACCTGACGCTCAACCACCAGCTGGGTCGCCTTGAGATAGTCGTCAACGGCGCGCAATTCGCCCGGCGTCGCCTTGACGAGGACCACGCCGGAACTGTTGTTGATGATGATGCTGCGCCCTTCGTGCGTACCGACAATGGCGGTCAGCGCGTTGCCCAGATCTTTCCAGAAATCGTAATCGGAAGAAGTCTGGACGCGGGTGCTATCGGGCGCACGTTGCTGGGAGCCGCCGCTGCTCCCGGTCGAGGTGGGCATTGCCGCCTGCCCCGTTGCGCCCGAACCGGTCGCCGGAGCCACTGTCGTCGGCGAACTGGCGGTCACCCGCATTTCGCTCATGCCGAGGCGGCGACTGGCCAGATAGTTGATCTTGAAAATACGCGTCTGGATGGTATTTGGCTGGACATGAATGCGACTGCCCTGAACCCGGTAGTCGTAGCCGTAGATATCGCGCAGGGTGTCGAGCGCTTCGCGCACTGTCGTGTTCTTGAGATTCAGGCTGACCATGCCGGACAGTTCGGGCGGGAACAGCATGCTGTACTGGGTGCCGGAGACCAGCGCATTGAGCACCTGGGTCACCGGCGCATTGTTAACAGCCAGGTTGAAGCGCGGCTCGGCCTTGACCGGACTCGGCTGGTCGAGCTGCAGCGGCGGCACCATGGCTCGGCCGACAATATCGCCCTGCGAACGCTTCGCCTTGCTGGCTGCCGCTGCGGCGAGCTCCTTGTCAGCCTGCTCGAAGGCATCGGCCCGACGGGCATATTGATTGCTGCACGCACTCAGCAGCAGCGCCGACATTGCGACGATCAAGATCTTGCTCATGGCGAACCCTTCACTGGCCCGGATTTTCCCTTCTTGCGGGATTTGGGCGTCACTATCATCTGTTTTTCAACGTCGGGAGTCAGGAAAAGATGCGTCACCCCATCCACCCCCTTCAACACCGCCTCGCGCTCGTTCAGGCGGACCAGCGTGGCCTCGCCGATACGTCCGCCCAATGCCACCGTCTGACCACCGATCACGGCCACCGGTCGGCGCCCCTGCGACATCAGCACTGACTGCAGGCGAAAACCGCCGGCCCCTTCCTCACCCGGTCGGGCATCTTCGGCCGGGGCCAGCCAGGCAGCCGGTGGACGCGTCGGATCGGCCATCTGGGCAAGCAGCGGGCCACTGACAGCGAGAAGGGCAAAAGCGATCAGCCTCATAGGGTCAGCCATGTCTTGTCCGGGCTCAGGGTATAGACCGTCAGGGTCATTTCGGCCCGTGGGTAATCGACGACACGATAGTTGAGTTGCCCCCAGAGCAGGCGCTGCTCAAGCTTCTCGAGCTGGGCAAGATAGGCCTGAAGCTGGCCGTAATTGCCCTCCAGGCGAATTTCAACGCCATGGCGATACAGATCGAAGGCGCGTTCGACCGGCTTGCCGCTGGCGTCCTTGGTCTCTTCTTTTTGCCGGAGCACGCTCTGCGGCGCCAATGTTTTCAGGCTGACCAGGCGCAAACCGCCGTGGCGCGCCAGCAAGCCTTCGAGCAGGCCGTTCATTTCCTGCGGCCGAACCAGCGCCGAGCCGATTGTCCGCAACTGCTCGTCGAGTTGATCGCGCTGCGCGTTGACGGCAGCCAGTTCGGCCTTCTTGCCGGCATCGGGATCGATATTGAGCTGCTGTTGCAGGCTGGCGACCTGCATCTGCATGGTCTCCAGATTGGACCCATCGCTCGCGATGCTGGCCTGCAAAACCTTGCTGCGGCTGGATGACGGATCAATCAGGAATGCATTGCCGATGAGTAGCGGGCCGAGCACCAGGGCGAGCGCCACCATCGTCTGCTCGCGCCGTGACAGCGCCGCATATTTGGCGCTCAGTTGCTTCCATTGCTGGCGCAGTGCGTTCATCGCGCCTTCTCCTGTCCGGCCACCAGCTCGGTCCGCAGGGCAAACTCGGTATAGCGCGGCGACGGCTTGGGAGAGGGAGCGCTAGCAGCAGCGCCCGGTGCGACATCACGCTTCTCGTCGGCCGGGTCGATGCCCTTCATGTCGAGCGCCGCAAACCGGCGGCCGGCAAAGGCCGCCTCACCATTGAGGCGATTGATATAGGTCGGCAGCAAGGCGGGATCAAGCAGGCGGCCATGAATCTCGATATCCTTTTCGCCGAAGCGGAACCCGGTCAGCCAGGCACCTTCGACGATCTGCCGCGAAAACCCCTGAAGCAGACCGGAATACGCACTACCCTGGGTAATGTCGCCTTGGGCGATGACGGCCAGAACTTCCTGACGCTGCGTGACGCCTAGCCGCGCCGAACTGATCCGGGCATCGAGCGTGTCGTCACCATGGCGTGCCGCGATGGCGCCACCGAGCGACTGCAACTGCTGCTGCAGGGTGAGCAACTGGCTCTTGATCGCCGCTTCACGCGTCTTCAGGTTCGCCACCTGGGTGTAACCAAGCCCGGCCAGGAGCACCACGAACAGCAGACCCGCCAGCGCCACTCCGGCCACCACCGGCAAGGCCAGCCAGTCGAAGCGCGGGCGCAGGGCCGGCAGTATCAGGTTGATCTGCTGACTCATGCCTCGCTCCTCAGCGCCGCGCCTATGGCCAGCAGGCTCTGCGCCTGACGGTCGGTCGAGCGCAATTCCGGCAATGCGGCAAAATCAAGCACCGTCGAAAAATCAGCGATCTGGACAGGCAGATAGAGGTTTTCGGCTATCGCCGCAACCGTGCCGGCACAATCGAATTCGGAAGCGACGAGCAGGCGGGAGACGGAAACGAAACCATACTGCCGGTCGAAGTTATCGAGTGTCCGCTGCAATTCAAGGGCCAGGCGCTCCAGCATCTGCCGGCGCCGCTCTTCATCAGCCTTGGCGAGCTCGGCCATCGCCACTTCGATACGCCGCGACAGGTACAACTCGCCGCCACAGGTAATGGTCAGCAAGCCCCCGTCCTTCGTCAGATGCAGGAAGGCCAGGCCGCGATTTGCTTCCTCGAAAAGCACGGCGACATTGCGCACGGCCATTTCGGGAATATCGATCGCTTCCAGGGGAATCTTTTTTTCGTTGAACAGCGCCATGCGCTCGCCGATCACGACAGCCGGCGCAGCCACGGCAAACACGCTGGCCTGACGGCCGCCTTCGGTCGGAATGTCGGCCACCGAAACCGCCGCATCATCGACCGGAAAATCGACCACGTCCTTGAGGCGCCAGCGCAAGGCCTGAACACGCTCTTCAGCAGGCACGGCAGGGGCATCTAGCTGGACCATGCGGTAATCGTTCTCGCCGAGCAGCGCGGCACAGCGGTAGCGCTTCAAACCGTGGCTCTGCGCCAGACGGGTGAGCGCTTCGGCCTCGTTGTTTTCAAGGTGGAAGGAGTCGCAAAGCCGGACCTGAGCGGGACTGCCGGCGGCGCGAATGACATGGGCAAGATCAATACGGTCGCCCTGACGGACCACCGACATCCAGCCTCCTTCAAATTTCGCCCCCAATTTTGGCCACATCGTCCCGACACCTTATGTTTTTTCAGAAGACTATCGAGTAACGCGTTATTTTTCAAGAACTTTATGTATCAAAACCGTTCCCGCAAATAGATAACTGGTGAACGAGGACCGCACAGACCGAAGCAGGCCCGCGCAGTCGGTGTAGACAAGCTCAACCAGGTGTTGCTACCACGCACAACATTTCCTGAAATATCGACCACACCGGGCGTTGCATCTAGCGGCGCAGTCAGGCGAGCCTTCGCATCGCCGGCCACGACCGGTGCTGACAGAGTTGCCGTGGTTTTGCTACTGAGCCCATTGCTCAGGCCACCATTTCCGCTGGTCGGGACGGTCAATGTCGTACAACTGTCTGCCGCATTGGTAATCCAGCCGCTCGTCGACCAGGACTGTGTTTTGATTGGCACGGCAAGGGGCAGCAACTGGCTGCCATAGGCGTTGCTCAGCGCAAGACGTCCCGAGCGGATATTCGCCGTACGCAACTTGGCCGGATCGGCTGGCGAGACTTCAACCAGCGCCACATTATCGCTATCGCTACCGCCCAAAGTAATCGTTGCCGGCAATGAAGGCGCCGTTGAGAAGGTGAAAGCAGGCGTTGTCGCGCTCGCTACCCCAAGCAGATAGGCGCTCGCCGCTATCGTATTTGCGCTGAGCGTCCCCGTCGCTCCGCTGGCGGTCATCGTAACCGCCTTGGCAAAACCAGCGCTTGCATCGTAGTTGAGGGTTGTCCCGCCGGCCGCGTTGCGTGCATTGAGCTGAACGCTCATCGGCTGTCCTGAATAAGTAAAGCTGCCGCAAGCCTCGGTCACCACGGTATCGATATGATCGGGCACGAAGCGCCCGATATTGGCACTGGTCGCCGTCGGCAGCACATTGCCAAGATAGCTGGCCGGAGTCACGACAAACTGGAAGACGCCGACTTCACTGACCGACTGGCTCACCGTGGCGACCCCCCTGTCAGCTGCGCCAAAATCGAACTGCGTGGCGCTGACGCTGCCCGCATTGCCGCCCGCCGGAGCCACCAGATTGCGTCCCATGACATTTCCGGCCAGGATGAAATTGGGAGTTTCCGGCGCAGTAGCCGGATTGGCAGAGGGCACAGCCTCCCAGCAGGCAGCCTTGACCTTGAGCGGGAAGACTTCGCCGGCCTTCTTGAACACCGAGCAGGTGGCCGAAGCGGGCGTGCAGGCTGCATTGGCGTCATCGCTATAGACCAGCAGATGGTCCGGTGCCGACTGGAAGGTGACGTTGCCACTGACCGTCGAACCACCGATGGTCGCCTGGGCAGTGAGAATGACCTCGCCGGCATCGGCGTAGTTGATCGTGAACGGTGCCTCCCCGGCTGCATCAAAGGTGAGCGCAATCGCCGTTCCGGGAGCGGCGGTCGTAATGTCCGTGTTGTTGATTTTGGGGATCCTGGTGCCGGTGTTGGGGTTGCTATAGGTAGCCCAGAATTTGACACTCTGGTTACCCGTAAATCCGGCGCCGCATCCTTCGGCGGCGATAGTGGCAGTGCTGTCATCCTGGCAGGCGGTCAGGTCAGGCACGGTCAACAACAGACGACTACTGTCGAAGGTCAGTCTGCACGCTGACATGGCCGCTTCAACACCACTGACAAAACAACGATACCCCGCCGTCGCTGTCGGCGCCGGCGAACCTGTGGACAAGCCAAGCGTGGCATTGCCCGCGGTACTCAAACTGAGGTCGGCGCTGCCGCTACCGCCGTCCACGACCACCGTCGTCGATGACAGGGTGCCAGCCGTAGTGGACAACCTGACACTGGCACTCCCGGAATAGCTGCTGGAGCAGGAAGCATCGCCGCAGGCGGTAATGGCGATAGGCTCCGCCAGGCAGGTAAGGCCCTTGCCATCGATCGTGATACGGTAATGATCGACAGAACAGGCGTGCGTTGCGGCAATATCGGCGGCGACCTGGGCGCTGGTAATAGCCGAGTTGTATAGCCTGATTTCGTCGATATCGCCGACGAAATTGCGGTTTGCATTGCCCGTTCCCGACGTGTAGCCACTGGTCCCGCCAATAAAGAGGCTGGTCGTCGCAGTGACCGGCGTATTCTGGAATATCTGGGTATTCGCATCCTGACTGCCGTTGATGTAAAAGACCTGGCGCAGCAGACTGTTTGTATTTTGGTCAAAGGCAATGGCGACGTGCGTCCACTGGTTGAGCGGCAGGGTACCCGCGCTGGTCAGGCTGCGTCGGGTGGCACAATTGCTGTTCTCGCACCAGGTCCAGTAGAGGTGGCCGGTAGCGTCCACATAGAGTTCGTAATTATTCAGCTTGCTGACGATGGCTTTGAGGCCACCGGCCGCGGGATAGGCCATTGGCCGCACCCAGGCGGAAATGCCATAGGTTGAGGTCAGGTTCTGGCTAGCATTGCTGGCCACTGTAATCCAGCCAGCACCGTCTCCACCAAAGCCTGTACACACCTTGCCCGGATTCGCTGCCGCTGTGCCGTTGGCCGCCGCGTTATAGCCATAACCGCCCAAGTCGGACAGCCAGCTGACACCATCCAAAGGATAGTAGGCGACCTGCGAATAAGGGCGCAGGGCAAGGAGGTAGACGATGCCGGTCTGCGCGCTGGTAAGTATTGTAGTGACCCCGGCGGTCGTCCCGGACGTTGGATAAAGTTTGTAGGAGGCCGTTTGGCTCAAACCTGCGCAATTGCCATTGCATCGGCGTTCGGTAATTTCCGTCCAGCCGCTTGGCCGGCTAAACAAATTTGATGAATCACGGTTCGCCGAGACCAGTGTCACTGCCATCGCACCCGGGGTCACGATGGTGATATTGGTGGCGGTCGCCGACGTGGTCGTGACATACGTATTAAAAGAGGGGCCAGCATCGATGGGATTGGCCGTATCCACGCCCTTGAAGGTATAGATCAAGCCGACGTATCCGGTACTGCTACTCAGGGTCCATCGGTATACCTTGCGGGCATCGGTGGACACCGCCACCCGGTAGAAAATGGCCTGGGCCTGGGCCGACGTACCCGGTGCAGGATTGCAGGCGAGCAAGTTCCAGCCTGCGGGTGGGGTAATCAGGCTGCAGCCGCCGTTCGCCCCCAGCGTAATCTGGGCCAGCAGAAAATCTCCAGCCACCGTGTTCCGATTGATGGTCATCGAAATCGTCGTGCCAGTACCACGCGTATTGACGTTTCGGACGTAGCTGATCGCTGCGCTAGCCTCAAGGGCCAGACACAGAAGAACCGTCGCCAGCAAATATCTCAGCGGGGCATGAAATCGATTAATGATGCTTCCCCTTCAATAGCCGGATTGCTCAGCAATCATACGGCGGAATTGTAATTGACGGGTCACGACACTTCTCGACGGTGACCTCGACCTGTCGCTCGATACCCGGTGCCTTGACGCCGTTGGCGGTGGCGGTCGAGGTGATCCGGTAGATGCGGATTTGCCGTGTACCTTCAGTGACATCCCAGCTCTGGCAAGCGACGCCAACGGTGTGCGCAGGAATGGGTGGATTGCCACCCACACACACCGGTAAAACTGCCGTCTGGGCATTCGGATCGAGCTGGTACATGCCCCACTCGGCGCCCGCCCGCGCCGCCTGGTAGGCCCTCGCTCCACCGACATCGGCGGCCAGGTTGATGTGGGCGGTAGACACGATGGTGGCAATCCCGGCGGCCAGCCCCGCCATGAGCAGCAACAGGAAGACAGCAGTAATGATCGAGACGCCGCGCTGACGGCGGGCCGGTGCAATTCGCGACGGGAGGAAGACAGGCTGATTGAAAATCATGGCGTATTCTGCACATCGACCTGATGCAACAGTTCCACCGACTCGCCATTGCGCGTCAGCGTCAGGCGCAGGACGATCAGGCCGTTGCGCTGGAGAACGGCTGGAGAATAGCTGAAGGCGCAGTAAGCAACGTTGTCAGCAAGAATCGATGTCTGGCCGAGCCCGGCAAAGGTGGTCGGCTGCGTCGGAATGAATCCGTAGCCCCAATGTCTGAGCAGGGTCGTACCGGCGCACTCATAAGTTACCGGTGTGCCGACAATCTGGAAGCGGTTCTGCGGTGAAGCCAGGGGAAACGGCGTACCGGCCGGCGCAAAAGTCACCGTACTCAGGCCGACGCCGGCCGTGGCAGCCCGCCGACTGGTGCCTGCATAGACATCCGACCCGGTTTGCCCGAGGTTGAATACAACCAACTGATCGCCGGCCGGTATCGTCACCGGTGGCCCGAAGACTTCAAAACTGCTATCGGTATTGCTGTTGAAATCGAGGATATTGCCGCCGCCAGTGGCATCCACCCCGGCCCGGTAACGACCGCCATCATGGATAGGCACGAATTCGATGAAATTACCCGACTGCCGCACGCTGTTGGGCAATGCGCCCTGCAGATCGCGGGCGATCCGGCGTAGCGTGGTATCGGCCTCGTCAGACAGTTCAGCCCGGTTGCCGGCGTCGATATACGCATCGACCTGGCCGCGCCCGAACATCGCCACCATGGAAACGACAATACCGGTAATGACAATCGAAACGATCATCTCGACCAGCGTGAACCCGCAGTCGGTAGCGCGAAAATGCCGACAGTCAGGTACGCGGCGCATATCGGAAACGATAGCCGGTCAGTGAAAACGACTCGCCGCCGCGCGTCACAGTGACCGTCACACTAAGCGCCGCCGTATTGTCGGCCAGGCCCAGCGCCGCACCGGCATTGGCGACGGTGACGCTGGCCATGTAGCCGAGCATCGCATTGTTGCCTGACACATCACTGATGTCGGCCCAGGTCTGGTTACCGTAGTCGGATACGTTGTCGTAGGCCGTACCGGGCGCCACCCCTGAGCGGGACTCAAGATTGGGCACGGTCGTATTGGCATTTTGTGGATTGGCGCAATCCGCATAGGACTGTGCCGTGGACGCCGCCGCATCGTCCGGATCGCACCAGGTAAACGGCTGGTGCATGACTTCATTGAGTAGGGACTCGGCAATGGCGACCAGCTGTTTGGTCAGGATTGGCGCGGCACTGGCCCTGATGGCCGGATTCATCACGGAGACCAGACCAATGACGCCAACACTAATAATGATGATAAAAACAATCTGTTCGATCAGCGAAATACCACGCTGTACGGTAGATCTAATGAACATAGCCGGTTTCCGCTTCGACTGTAATCGCCAGTGCAACAGGCAACCCGGAGATGACGATCGATGCAGCCGCATTGGGCCGACCCGAGGCATCAAAAATCACATCGCCCGGCTGGGCAGCATAACGGGCGTTGGCACTTGCTGTGACTACCAGGGCTCCGCCATCGGGGCCGCTCAAGGGTACGCTCGTCGTGCAGTCGGTGGCACCGACCACGGTGGACTGGTTGAAAGCAACATCGGTCAGCGAAGCCGGAAAGGTGGCGCATACCGTCCGCCGCGATGCAATCGCCGACTTCTGGGCATAGCGCAAGGCCGCGATGGTCCGGTCACGGAAGCTGCGATCATCGATACCACTTCCGCCCGTCAGGCGCGGCACGGCGACAGCAGCGAGAATGCCGATCATGACGATAACCACCACGAGTTCGACCATGGTGAAGCCCCGGTCTGAATGACGATTCCGTAGCCCCATGGCACAACCCGGGCATGTGCCCGGGTTGTTTTGTTGCTCTATGTGCCGGCAGGTCAACCGCCAACCCCCGAAATGTAGGCTTCGCCGAACCGCAACCCGACGATGTTACGACAAAGGTCGGCAGCGTGTTGGCCGCTGTCGGTGCAGTATAGGCCAGCGTACAATTGGCTTTCAGCGTCCAGGTCCCGGTCGCGAACGTCGCGCCGCCGCTGTCCTGAAGCAAATCATTGATGGATGCAGCCGCGGGGAAGCCATAGACAAGCGAGACAGCCGTTGCCACCCCGGGGATGGAGACCGTCTGTCCAGTTGCCGCCGACATATCCTTGTTAGCGAGCAGGGCCTTGCCGTAGGCCATGTTGGCGGCCGACATGGCGGCGCCCTGAATGCCACTCAATACCGAGATGCGGGCATCCTTGCTGATATCAACAAACTTCGGCAGGGCCGTCGCGGCCAGAATACCGAGAATGACGATCACGACGATCAGTTCGATCAGGGTGAAACCTTTTTGTATCGTTTTCATTAAAAGCTCCTAGAAATTTGAAATCAGCATCCAGCCGTGTTCAAGGCGCTGACCACAGGGGCCGCACCAGCCGCGGTTGATTGGGTAAAGGTAAAGTTGCAGGTTCCTGCGGTCGTCGCACCGACAATGCCAAAGGTGGCCACGGTGCCAGCAACATCATAGGTATAGCCCTCCGCCTGCAAATCAGCGGCGGTCGGGTTGAAGGCACCAGTCAGGCCAGCCATTGACAGGAGACCAGGAGTACCGACGGCGGTGACTGCCGGATAGGCGTTGACCATATTGATGACGCCACTTTCGGTACATACCGTACCGGCAGCGCTGGCAATATTATTGGCTGTGCCGCCACCACCGGGACAGGCTGCAGTATCGGTCACGCCAGCGCGCGCCAGGGCCGTGGCATGAACCAGTGCCGACGCGGCGAGGACGCCGCCGCGAGCCGCCTGCAACTTGGCGATACGTGCTTCGCGCTGCAGATTGACGAAGCGGGGCAAGGCGACCGAGGCCAGGATGCCCAGAATGATGATGACAACGATTAGCTCGATCAGGGTGAAACCGAACTGAGCGCGCTTTTTGACCATGGAATTGTTTTTCATATTCGTCTTAACGACTGACAAGTTTTTTACTTTAGACATTTTCCCACTCCTCCTCAAGCATTATTTTAGCCATAATTCATATGGCATATACTACTTTGGTATGTCCTCCAGACGCAAGAGACCAACACCTGAAACCACCGCCCTGTCGCTTTCAACGCCGGCATTGCGGCTCAGCCTGAACCTGGCCCGATGCCCGTCGCGAAAGCGATAAACCAGTTCCTTTGCCCTGCGCTCAAAATACCAGACCGACTTGCCGTCCGGCACCCCGTCCACCTCACCCAGATAGCCGCCCGGCGGGGTGGACACCCAGTTGATCGGGTTGTCACTGACCGGCAGGCTGCCACCATTTATCTGGCGCTGTGTCACCACTTCCATCAGCCCAATTTTCAGTGCAGCCACATCAGCCTGCATCTTCGCTTCTTCCAGTTCGACACTCGCCCGCCCGATCGCCTGCCACAGGATGATGGCCAGAATGCTGATGAGGAGGACGACGAGGGAAAACTCGAAATATCGCCGCATCGCTACATCAGCGCTTGATCGCAACCTTGCCGAGGTCCCACATCGGCAGGAAGATGCCCAGTGCTAGAACGAGAACCATCGCACCCAGACAGACAATGAGGATGGGCTCGATCTGCTGGCCCAGTGTCTTCAATTCGTATTCGACTTCGCGCTGATACATCTGGCCGACTTCTTCGAGCATTTCGTCAAGCGAGCCCGACTCTTCGCCGACCGAGATCATCTGGAGTACGACGGGCGAGAAGAAATTCGAGGCGATGGCGGCACGGACGACGCTTTCACCGCGCTCGACGGTGTCGCGCATGCCTTCGATCTTGGCCGCGATATAGCTGTTGTCAACGGTCTGTGCGGAATTGGTCAGGGCTTGCATGACCGGCACACCACTACGCAGACCCAAGGCGAAGCTGCGGGAAAAGCGGGCCATCGCCGCCTTGCGGACGATCTTTCCGGCAATCGGGAAGCGCAGGACCATGGCCTCCCATTGCATCTGGCCGGCAGTTGTCCGAACCCAGGCACGAAAGACGAAGACGCCAGCGACGAGACCAACCAGCATGGCCGGCCACCAGGCGACCATGAAATTGGAGAAACCGAGGAGGATTTTCGTCATGAGCGGCAGATCCGCCCCGAAACCCTCGAAAACCTTGGCAAAAGCCGGGATGACGAAGATATTGACGACAATGATGGCGGCCGCCATGGCCATGACCACGAAGCTCGGATAACGCAGCGCCGACTTGACCTGCTCGCGCATGAAACGCTCGAATTCGAGGTGGTCGAAAAGGCGCAGGAAAATCTCGTCGAGCAGGCCGGTGGCTTCGCCGACACGGACCATGGAGATATAGAAGGGATTGAAGACCTTGGGATGGCGCGCCAGCGAGAGCGACAGCTCGCGACCGCCCTCGAGGCTTTCGCGGACATCGCGGATGACTTCCTTCATCGCCGGGTTGGTAGCCGACTCCTGCAGGCCACTCAGGGCGCGCATGATAGGCACGCCGGACTTGAGCAAGGTGTGGAGCTGGCGCGAGAAGAGCAGGATGTCGACGTGCTCGACCTTGGGCTGGAACAGTTCAATGCCGCCGCTACCCGTGTTTTTTGCCGTGGCGCGGGTTTCCTGGATCGACAATGGCGTGATGCCGCGGCCCAGCAAAAGATCGGCAACTCCGCCCGAGCTGGCGCCTTCGAGCACGCCCTCGATCAGCTTGCCGCCGCCATCCCGTCCCTTGTAGGAAAAATTGGCCACGTCCGCTTATTCCTCGAACTGGTTGCTGATGCGCATCGCTTCGGAAACCGTCGTACGACCGGCCAGGACCATGCGGACGGCGTCGCGGCGCAGGGTTTCGCCGGCCATCTGGAGGCGGGCAACGCGCATAAATTCGCCCGGATCCTCATGGTTGATGGCTTCGACGACCGTGTCGCTCATTTCGAGAAACTCATAAACCCCGCTCCGCCCCTGATAGCCGCTGCCGCCGCAATGCGAGCAGCCGGCACCATGCTGATAGGTGTGGCTGTCGATTTCATTGGCCAGTTCGTAGCGCAACCATTCATGTTCGTTGGGGGTCAGCGTGTAGGGCACACGGCAATTGGGGCAAATGAGCCGGACCAGGCGCTGGGCGATGACCATATGCACCGAGAGGGCGACCATGTAGCGCGGCACGCCCATGTCAAGCAGGCGGATTGGTGTCGATACAGCGTCATTGGTATGCAGCGTGGACAGCACAAGGTGGCCGGTCATGGCAGCGCGCATGCCGATTTCGGCAGTTTCCTGGTCGCGCATTTCGCCGATCAAAAGGATATCCGGGTCCTGGCGCAGGACGGTGCGCAGCACACGCGAAAAGGAGAGGTCGATCTTTTCGTGGACCTGCACCTGGTTCAGGCCGGAGAGCCGGTATTCGACAGGGTCCTCGACGGTAATGACCTTCTTTTCCGGGCTGTTCAGTTCGTTCAGCGCGGCGTAGAGGGTCGTCGTCTTGCCGGAACCGGTCGGGCCGGTAACGAGGACCATACCGCTCGGCCGCTTGAGCGAATGACGCAGACGGTCGAGCACGCGCTCGGGCATGCCGATGCGATCCAGTTCGAGCAGGCCGGTATTCTGGGCGAGCAGACGCATGACCACCGATTCGCCGTACTGGGTGGGCAGGGTCGAAATCCGCACATCGACCGAACTGCCGCGTACCTTGATATTGAAGCGGCCATCCTGAGGCAGGCGCTTTTCGGAAATATCGAGGCCGGACATCAGTTTCAGGCGCAAGGCCACAGCCGATGACACCTTGCCGTCCGCCTCGGTCTGGATATGCAGCACACCGTCGATACGGAAACGGATGCGCAGCGATTTTTCCTGCGGCTCGAAGTGGATGTCGGAAGCGCGCAAACGCATGGCTTCCTCAAAAACGGTTTGCAGCAGCTTGACGACCGGCGCATCCTCGGCGCCCGGATTGAGGCCGAGCAGTTCGCCGAACTCGATGGGGATATCGCCCAGCTCTGCCGTCAGTTCCTTGGCCAGGCCGGTGATCTGCTCGCCGCGGTGATAGACGCGGTCGACCATGGACAACAGTTGCGTTTCGGTGACGACAGCGAGGTCGATCTCGCGTTTGACCAGGCGCGTGATTTCGTCATAAGCCTGCAAGTCGGTCGGGTCGGCCAGGCCGATCTGCAAACGGCCATCCGGCAACTGGTCGAGGACCAGGGCGCGGAAACGACGGGCCGGCGCCTCGGGCAGGAGCTTGATGAGTTCCGGCTTGGGGGTGAAATTCTTGAGGTCAATGAAGGGAATCCGCAACTGCCGGGCCAGCGCCTGGGAGATACCTTCCTCGGTGACGTAGCCGCACTCGACAAAAACACGCCCAAGCTTGCGCCCGGTGCGTTTTTGTTCGCCCAGCGCAAGTTGCAATTGCTCGCTGGTCAGCAGGCCTTGCTCGATCAGCAGGTCACCGAGCCGGATTTTTTGCGGGGGGGGCATCCCGACCTCCAAAATACCTTAAGAAATCACGTTAACAAATTGAACTTACATAATAAGTTCAAACATTAGACGCTTTTTCGGCCCCCGGCAAGCCTGCCGTCCTGCGATGACGGCAAGGTAGGCGATTATCGGTGCCGGCTGCCGCTCCGATGTTGCTGCGGACCACCGGGTTTTTGCCCGGTTTTTTGCGCCTGCGGCCGACCCGGCTGCGGCTTGCGCGCACCGCGCGGCGGCTGCACCGGCTTGGGCGGAGCAATCGCCGAGGGCTCGAAGCCCGGGATGACTTCACGCTCGAGATCGCGCTTGATCAGGCGCTCGATGTCGCGCAGGCTGCCACGCTCGTCGTGGCTGACCAGCGAGATCGCCTCGCCTTCCATGCCCGCCCGACCGGTACGGCCGATACGATGCACGTAGTCTTCGGCAACATTGGGCAGTTCGTAGTTGATGACGTAGGGCAGCGCATCAATGTCGATACCGCGCGCCGCGATGTCGGTGGCGACGAGGGCGACCAACTTGCCTTCCTTGAAATCGGTCAAGGCACGGGTGCGGGCGCCCTGCGACTTGTCGCCGTGGATGGCGGCCGACTTGATGCCAGCTTTTTCGAGGGTGCGCGAGAGGGCGTCGGCGCCATGCTTGGTGCGGGCAAAAACCAGGACCTGATGCCAGCCACGCGTTTCAAAAAGGTGGCAGAGCAATTCTTTTTTCTGGTCGCGATTGGTTTCAATGACCCGCTGGGTGACCGTTTCGGCCGCCGTGTTGCGCGCAGCGACATCGACCGAAGCCGGATTATGGAGCAGGCCAGAAGCCAGTTCGCGGATATCCGGCGAGAAGGTCGCCGAGAACATCAGGTTCTGACGCTGTTTGGGCAAGAGTGCGATGATCTTGCGGATGTCGCGGATGAAGCCCATGTCGAGCATGCGGTCGGCTTCGTCGAGAACAAAAATCTCGACTTTGGACAGATCAACCGTGCGTTGCTGGACGTGATCGAGCAAACGGCCCGGCGTCGCGACGAGCACATCGACACCCCGGCGCAGGTTGGCAATCTGCGGATTGATGCCGACGCCACCGAAAACGGCGAGCGAATTGACCGGCAGGTATTTGCCGTAGGTACGTACGCTTTCCTCAACCTGGATGGCCAGTTCGCGGGTAGGCGTCAGGACGAGCACGCGCGGCGTCTTGCTGACGCGGGTCAGGCGCTCGCCGCTGCACAGGCGGTGCAGGATGGGCAGCGTGAAGCCAGCTGTCTTGCCGGTGCCGGTCTGGGCCGTGGCCATGAGGTCGCGGCCGGTCATTACGGCGGGAATGGCCTGTGCCTGGATCGGCGTCGGCGTGTCGTAGCCCTGCTCGCTGACGGCGCGCAGAAGTTCGGCCTTGAGGCCGAGATCGGTAAATTGCATGGGAACTCCGTGCGGGCAGCCCGGCATCGCCGGCCGCCCGCTGATCAATCAGATAAGGGCCAGACCCCGTTCGAGGTCGGCCTGAAGATCCTCTACCGCTTCGAGGCCGACGGCGATGCGCAGCAGCCCTTCATTGATGCCGGCCGCGGCCCGGGCTTCCGGGGTGATGCGGCCATGCGTGGTGGAGGCAGGATGGGTGATGGTGGTCTTGGTATCGCCGAGATTGGCGGTAATGGAGAGCAGACGGCAGTTGTCGACGACCTGCCAGGCTTGCTCGCGGGCGCCCCTGACTTCAAAGGCGACAATGGCGCCGCCGGATTTCTGCTGCTGTTTCGCCAGTGCGTGTTGCGGATGCGAAGGCAGGCCCGGGTAGAAAACCCGCGCCACTTTCGGATGGGCTTCGAGCCAGGTGGCCAGTTGCATGGCGTTGGCCGATTGGGCATCGACGCGCAGCTTCAGCGTTTCCAGACCCTTGAGGAGCACCCAGGCATTGAAGGCCGACAAGGTCGGGCCGGCAGTGCGCAGGTATTTGAAAACTTCTTCGGTCAGTTTCTTCGGGCCGCAAACGGCACCGCCAAGGACGCGGCCCTGACCGTCGAGGAACTTGGTCGCCGAATGAATGACCAGATCGGCACCCATGTCGAGCGGACGCTGCAGGATGGGCGTGCAAAAGCAGTTGTCGACGGCGACCAGGATATCGTTGGCGTGGGCGATGGCAACCAGGGCCTTGATATCGGCAATCTCGGTCAGCGGATTGGACGGCGTTTCGAGGAAAAACAGTTTGGTTTCCGGCCGGATCGCCGCTTCCCACGCCGCAGGATCGGTGTGTGAAACGAAGGTCGTGGTGATGCCGGTGCGCGACAGGATGTTGTTGAACAACTGCACGGTAGCGCCGAACAGGCTGTTCGAGGCAACGATGTGGTCGCCCTGCTTGAGATGCGCCAGCACGGCAGCCATGATGGCCGACATGCCGCTCGCCGTGGCGACGCAATCCTCGGCGCCTTCGAGGGCGGCCAAGCGCTCCTCGAACATGGTGACGGTGGGGTTGGTGAAACGGGCGTAGACATTGCCCTCTTCCTCGCCGGAAAAGCGGCGGGCCGCCTGCGCGGCACTCGGGAAGACAAAGCTGGAGGTCAGGTAGAGCGCTTCGGAATGCTCGCCAAACTGGCTGCGCTGCTGGCCGGCGCGAACAGCCAGGGTTTCCGGACGGTATTCGGGCAAATCACTCATGATCAATCCTGGGCATCGGCCGCCAGTTGCAGGACGAGTTGCTGCGATGCCTTGCCGTCGCCGTCGTCGTCATTCTTCGAACCCTTGGCACCGCGCTTGCCTTCAACGGCATCGAGGTAATGTTCGTCGATGTCGCCGGTGATGTAGCAACCATCAAAACAGGAGGCGTCGAACAGCGTGAGGTCAGCCCGCAACGAGGTGACAGACTCCTTGAGCGCCTCGATATCCTGATAGACCAGCGCATCGGCGCCGATTTCGGTGGCGATTTCGTCACCGGTCCGGCCCGTGGCGATCAGCTCGGCCCGGGTCGGCATATCGATGCCGTAGACATTGGGGAAACGCACGGGCGGGGCCGCCGAGGCGAAATAGACCTTGACGGCGCCGGCAGCGCGGGCCATGTCGACAATTTCGCGACTGGTCGTACCGCGGACGATGGAGTCATCGACGAGCAGGACGCGCTTGCCCTTGAATTCCTGGCCAACGGTATTGAGCTTCTGGCGCACGGACTTACGGCGCATGGCCTGACCGGGCATGATGAAGGTACGGCCAACATAGCGATTCTTGACGAAACCTTCGCGGAACGGAATGCCGAGCACCTGCGCCAGTTGCATGGCCGACGGGCGGCTGGAATCGGGAATGGGAATGACGACGTCGATTTCCTCGACCGGAATGTGCTTCTTGACCTTCTCGGCCAGCTTTTCGCCCATGGCCAGACGCGACTCATAGACGGAAACGCCGTCGATCACCGAATCCGGACGGGCCAGATAGACGTATTCGAAAATGCACGGCGCGTACATCGGCTGCTGTGCACACTGGCGGCTATGGAACTGGAAATTGAAGTCGATGAAAACTGCTTCACCCGGCTCGATGTCGCGCACCATCTTGAAACCCAGGGTATCGAGGGCGACGGATTCGGACGACACGAGGTATTCCATGCCTTCCGGCGTCTCATTCTGGCCATAGACGAGCGGACGAATGCCGTGCGGGTCGCGGAAGGCAAGCAGGCCGTAGCCGGCGATCAGGACAACCACCGCGTAGGCGCCGCGACAGCGACGATGGACGCCACCGACTGCCTGGAAGATGGCATCGACATCGAGTTCGTAGCCATGCGCCGCCGATTGCAGTTCGTGGGCCAGGACGTTGAGCAGGACTTCCGAGTCGGAATTTGTATTGATGTGCCGGCGGTCGAGGCGGAACATCTCACCCTTCAGCTGCTCGGCATTGGTCAGGTTGCCGTTGTGCCCGAGACACAGGCCGAAAGGCGAATTGACGTAGAAAGGCTGGGCCTCGGCGAAGTTGTAGGCCGAACCGGCAGTCGGGTAACGGACGTGGCCGATACCGCAATTGCCGGGCAGGGCCCGCATGTTGCGCGTCCGGAAAACGTCGCGAACGAGCCCCGGCCCCTTGTGCAGGTGAAAGGTATTGTTCTCCGCCGTAGCGATCCCCGCCGCATCCTGGCCGCGATGCTGAAGCACCATGAGGCCGTCGTAAAGCAGCTGATTGACCGGCGTTGTCGCCATTACACCCAGAATCCCGCACATAGTTTTTCCTGCCTAGCTAAATCGAATTCGTTTTGCCAAATCGTCGGGCAACCAGGGTTTGGCTGCCATGACGACCGTTTCCAGAGGTGCCGCCAGGGTGGCATCCCGCCACCATGACTGCGTCGGCGCCGAGGTCATGCCCCCCAGTCCGACCAGCACCATGCATATCAATACGCCGCGCACCAGTCCGAAAAGCATGCCGAGGATGCGATCCGACACGGACAGGCCCAAGGCTTTGACCATGCTGCGCACAACCATGTTCAACAGCGCCATCGCCACCAGCACACCGATAAATATCGCGACACAACCGGCCAGCGTCCGCAATGCCGGGTCACTCAGGCCGGCAAAGAGAGAACGCCCGACCGGGGCGCCGAATTCCACGGCGGCAAATATCCCCAGCCCCCAGGCGACCAGCGAGATCACTTCGCCGACCACGCCGCGCCACACACCAAACAGCAGCGACAGCCCGACAATACCGATTACCACGTAGTCAAAACCGGTCATGGCTTGGCCGCAACAACTCCACTGATACCGATGCGCTTCATCTTTTCCAGTGCCTTGTCGGCCGCCTCGCGACTAGCGAAGGGACCGGCCCGGACACGCGTCTTTTTGCCCTGCGGCGTATCGAGCGGCTCGCTGAAGGTCTTGATGCCCTCCTCGGTGAGCTTGGTCTTGAGCACCTTGACGTTGGCCTCATTGGAGAAAGCGCCAATCAATACCAGGTATTCGCCACCTTTTGCGGCTGGCTTGGCCTCTGCCGCCTGACCGGCCAGGATGGCGGCAGCCCGCTTGGCATCTTCGGCCTTGGGCTTCTCGACCGGCTTTTCCGCTGCCTTTTCCGGCGCTTTTTCCGGCTTCGCTGGAGCCTTCTCAACGATTTTCTCGGCCGGAGCTGCCTCCTTGGTCACTTCGAGAACGCGTGCTGTCGCCTTCACCGAAGG
>ERZ1034365.452-NODE-452-length-22502-cov-3.494671_pt1 | contig 22502 bp, 26 predicted proteins | sample MGYA00520615_ERZ1034365 | MGnify/ENA primary metagenome ERZ1034365 (study PRJEB33736, sample SAMEA104284505) | Azolla filiculoides | biome: Urban; feature: Water surface; material: Ditch water | place: Netherlands | collected 2015-10-28 | depth 0-0.1 m ...
CAAGCAGGTGTAGATGTCTTGTTGGCTCTTGACTGTGCAGCCAGCGAGTTCTATAAGGATGGCAAATACCACCTGTCAGGCGAAGGTTTGCAACTCTCCTCTAGTGAGTTTTCAGACTACCTCGGCAATTTGGCCGATCAATTCCCAATCGTATCGATTGAAGATGGCATGCATGAGAGCGACTGGGATGGATGGGCTGACATTACTCAAAAATTGGGTAAAAAAATTCAATTGGTCGGAGACGATCTTTTTGTTACCAACACTCGTATTCTCAAAGAGGGTATCGAGAAGGGTATTGCCAATTCGATTCTGATTAAGATTAATCAAATTGGCACACTGACCGAGACTTTCGCTGCGATTGAAATGGCAAAGCGTGCTAATTACACAGCAGTCATCTCTCATCGCTCTGGCGAGACTGAAGACAGTACGATTGCCGATATTGCTGTTGGTACCAATGCTGGTCAGATTAAGACAGGCTCCCTATCTCGCTCTGATCGTATTGCTAAATACAATCAGTTATTGCGTATTGAAGAAGACTTAGGTGATGTCGCTACTTACCCAGGAAAATCTGTTTTCTACAACCTTAAACGTTAATAGTTTTTAACTTATGCGGGTCGTCATCTACTCTATGCTGCTATTGCTGATTGCAATACAGTTCCCGCTCTGGTTAGGTAAGGGTGGATGGCTTAAGGTTTATGAGATGGAGAAGCAGCTTGAGTTGCAGCAGGCTAAAAATAGCCTGCTCAGCTTACGCAATGCCAAGCTTGCAGGCGATGTTAAGGATTTGAAGGACGGTACTCGCGCTATTGAAGAGCGAGCTCGTGTAGAGCATGGCATGATCAAAGAAGGTGAGTTCTTCGTTCAGATTTTGCCAACAGAAAAATCAGCTGCAAATGCTGCGGATGGCGTCAAGCCCTCAGTCGCTAAGTAATTAGCAGGGCTTAATGTCCGCTCGATGGCGGCCTTGTAGCATCTGCCAATAAATCAGTTTTAAATACCTGCCTGCAATCTACTGCATCAAAACGATAGGACTTGGCACAGAAATCGCACTCCGTTTCTACGGAACCTTGTTCAGCAAGAATGCTCTCAACTTCCTCTTCACCAAGCATGCGAAGAACATCAGCTACTTTGGTGCGTGAACAGCGGCATCCAAAGCGAACAGGGCGGGGCGGAAAGCTTCGAACGCCACTCTCGCTCGACTCTTCTAAAAAGAGGCGTCGGAGCGTAGTTTCAGGTGGGAGCGTTAACAACTCTTCATTGGTAATCGTTTCACCCAGAGTCTGAATTCTCGTCCATCCTTCAGCGGCAAGCTGAGGATCGAGATGGACATGACCACCAGAGTCGGGCAGGCGCTGCAACAGTAGTCCACCGACATGGGTGTCATTAGATGCCAACCATATACGCGTGTCCAATTGTTCGGAGTTCTGCATATACAGAGCAATAGCCTCAGCGGCACTAGTAACGGGCTTAATGACGGTGCCACGATGCTCCTGGAGAGCCACAATGCCTTGATAAGGGGGTTGCCCAGGCTGACGGTCAGATGGATCCAGTGTGATAACAAGCCGGCCCGTATTATTCGCATCCAGTAGCTCACCCAAACTTGCATTGGGATCAATACTGTCGGCATCAACAGAAAGCTTTACGGTAGCCCGCATTGTCAAATCTGACTTGCACTCCACTACTAAAAGCTGAATAGGGCCCTTGCTTTGAGCTTGAATTATCAAGGTCCCATCAAATTTAAGGCTAGCGCTTAAGAGGGTCGCTGCACCGACGAAATCCCCCAATAAGCGGCGCACAACAGGAGGGTCATTACGACGCTCTAAAACCGCCTGCCAGGCGCTACTAATGGAAACTATTTCCCCGCGCACTGGGGCGCCATCACACATAAATACAAGTAATTCGTTCATAGGTGAAAGTATCCACTTTTTTGTGAGTAGAGGTACTAAATGGAGAAATCCTAGGCCGACCTGAGATAATGTCATTTATGCATATACGTACACGTTTCGCCCCCAGTCCAACGGGCTTTATTCACTTGGGCAACCTTCGCAGCGCTTTGTATCCTTGGGCTTTTGCCCGCCATAACAAAGGTGATTTCATATTGCGTATCGAAGATACCGATGTGGAGCGCTCGACCCAGGAAGCTGTCGATGTCATCATCGAAGGTATGGCATGGCTTGGCTTAGATTTGGACGAGGGTCCAATCTATCAAATGCAGCGTATTGATCGTTATCGTGAAGTCGTGAAGCAGATGCTAGATTCCGGCCTTGCTTACCCCTGCTATATGAGCGAAGAAGAGCTCAATAAACTGCGCGACCAGCAGATGGCAAATAAAGAAAAGCCTCGCTATAACGGGCAATGGCGTCCAGAACCCGGTAAAACTTTGCCAGAAGTTCCGGAAGATGTTTTGCCGGTAATTCGTTTTAAAAATCCCATTGGTGGATCCGTCATTTGGGAAGATGCTGTTAAAGGCAAGATTGAAATTAGTAACGATGAGCTCGATGATTTGGTGATTGCCCGTCCTGACGGCACGCCAACCTATAACTTCTGCGTTGTCGTCGATGACCTAGATATGAATATTACTCATGTGATTCGTGGCGATGATCACGTGAATAACACGCCTCGCCAAATTAACATCATGAAGGCGCTTGGCGGCACGCCGCCGGTCTATGCCCACTTACCAACAGTCCTGAATGACTCTGGTGAAAAAATGAGTAAGCGCAATGGCGCCATGAGTGTGCGTGATTACCAAAAAGCAGGGTACCTTCCTGAAGCTATTCTGAATTACCTAGCAAGACTTGGTTGGTCCCATGGCGATGCAGAGATTTTCACGAAAGAGCAGTTTGTGAATTGGTTTGACTTGGATAGCCTTGGTCGATCACCTGCACAGCACAATCCTGAAAAACTGCTTTGGTTGAACCATCAATATATTCAGAACGCAGACCCAGCTGTTTTGGCTGAGGCGACCAAGCCATTCGCTCATGCCATAGGCATTGATACGGAAAGAGGTCCAGACTTTGTGCAAGTCGTTGCACTTCTCAAAGATCGCGCGAATACCTTGATTGAAATTGCAGAGGGCGCAAAGCTGTTTTATTTGCCAGCACCGGTACATCATGCCGAACAAATTGCTGCAAATATTCCAGCTGAAATCATTCCAGCACTAAAAGATTTAATTGAAGCGGTTAAATCTGCGGAGCATACAAAAGCGGCCTATGGCGCAGCTTTTAAAGAAGTTTTAGCCAAGCATCAGATCAAAATGCCAGCATTAGCAATGCCCGTTCGTTATGCTTTATTTGCGACAACGCAGACGCCCGCTATTGATTCTGTCCTAGTTGTTTTGGGCAAGGATGAAGCTGTAGAAAGGCTCTCTAAGGTCGTCTAAGGCAGAATTTGCGTCCTCCTACAAAAATAGGATAAAATCTTGGATTGTTTTGAGTGTCTTGTAGATTTTTAGCGAGATTACGGGGGTATAGCTCAGCTGGGAGAGCGCTTGCATGGCATGCAAGAGGTCAGCGGTTCGATCCCGCTTATCTCCACCAAGCATTTAAAATAGCAGCATTAGTAGTAGTCCAGGTCCCCATCGTCTAGAGGCCTAGGACATCACCCTTTCACGGTGAGTACGGGGGTTCGAATCCCCCTGGGGACGCCAAAATTTTTGGCTAGTTGTGAGCAGTAAGAAGTGACACAAGTAGCATGCGATGTACTTGGAGCGGTAGTTCAGTTGGTTAGAATATCGGCCTGTCACGCCGAGGGTCGCGGGTTCGAGTCCCGTCCGCTCCGCCAAGTAAGTTTAAAAAGCCCCTGCATCAGGGGCTTTTTTCATTTCAGGAAACTTATCAAAGCTTCTTTGTAGGTGGCGGTTTAGGCGCAGCTTTATACAAAGGCTCCACTGCAGGCATAAGAGCCGTTAACTGCTCAATGCGGGTTTCACCGGAAGGGTGGGTTGATAAGAACTCTGGAGAGCTTTTGTCTTTAGTTGCCTTCAGCATCTTTTGCCAAACACTAATAGCACCCATGGGGTTATAGCCCGCTCTTGCAGCTAGCTCCAATCCGATTGCATCAGCCTCTGACTCGTTCTCCCTGGAGTTTGGTAAAACAATAGCGTATTGCGCCACTTGATTGGCTGCGTTCACAGCGGAACCATAGGGCCCGGCTACAGCCATAGCAATATTGACCAATACATTTTGCGCTGCAGCTTGAGATACTCGTTCTCTACCATGCTCTCGCAATGCATGAGCGATTTCGTGACCCATGATGGCAGCAATTTCATCATCATTCAGATTGAGTTGTTCAATAATTCCCGTATAGAAGGTGATCTTTCCTCCGGGTGCGCAGGTAGCATTCAGTACGGGAGCATCTATGAGAGTAAGACGCCAATCCCACTGCCTGGTGTCATCACGAAAAGCCTCGGTCTGTGGAATCAACCTATTCGCTATAAATTTCAAGCGATCATAAGTGGGCCCAGACGTAAGCAATATATTTTTTTCTTTTGCTTTTTGGTTTTGCTCGTTATAGCTAGTTGCTGAAAGGCGATTGACATCCTCAGAGGATGCCATCATGAATTGGGAGCGATTGATGCCCACTGCTCCTGGGCGAGTGGTACTAGCACATGCTGAGAGCAGTGCTAAGAGGGCAAGGACCCATAAGATACGAAAGCTCAAATGAAGTCCTTGCTAAAACTGCGTGTTGATTTCAGATTACTTCTTTTTAGGTGTTGTAATCGATGCAGCCATAGCATCAAAGTAAATCACCTTTACTTGTTCACCAACATTCACATCAGCTAACAATTGTGGGTTCTTAACGGTGACCACAGTAACTTTCCCGCTAGGACCCTTTACTGAAACTAGTTTCTTAGGGCGATCAACTGCAACAATATCGGCAATGATCGTGGTGGTATTTGTAATGGTGCGAGTTGGTTTTTCGCCTGGCTTGGAAGTAAGTTCAGAAGAAGTTTCAACCTTGCTACGAATGCCATCACTCTTCGTTTTAATCAACTCAATGGCAACAGCCAATTCATAAGTAACGTTGAGGCGATCACCTTTTTTAATTTGATCAAAGTTTTTAATCTCAGGACCAGCTACAAACTTAGATTCACCTTCGTTGTTTTTAAAGAAAATTGTCCGTGTTTTCTTATCAATCTTAGTAACAGTACCCTCATACAATTGAAAAATATTGTCGGTAACAGCTGCATCAACGACCACGGCATTCGCTGCGCTGGGTGCTTGAGCCATCACAAGTGCTGGACCAGATAATAGGGCGGCCGCTACGAGGCTAATTGGGGCGAATTGAATTTTCATAACTTTCCTTAATGTTGAGTGCTTCTATCAATATTAGCGTATTTTTATGCCCAATTTCGCCTAAAACACCATCCCTGAGCCCCCAAGGAAATTTATAGGCTTCTTTGATAACATCAGTTCTTTTGCAGCACTTTGAATAAAAGGAATGAGATGCCCCGTTTTGCCGCCAACCTCACCATGCTTTTCAATGAAGTTCCATTCTTGGAGCGTTTTACGCTTGCCAAGACGGGCGGGTTCAAAGCTGTTGAATTTCTCTTTCCTTATGATTTTGATGTGCAAGCAATTAAATCCGCTTTAGATAACAACGCGCTAAAGCTAGCGCTCCACAATCTACCAGCTGGCGATTGGAATGCCGGTGAGCGTGGAATTGCCTGCTTACCTGATCGTGTGACTGAGTTCCGCAATGGGGTTGCTAAAGCCATTGAGTACGCCACGATTCTTGGGGTACCTCAATTAAATTGTCTCGCTGGTAAAGCACCAGCAGGAGCAGATCCAAAAGCACTCCATGACACCTTTGTTAGCAATCTTCAATATGCGGCGAGCGAACTGAAAAAGGCAGGGCTAAAACTGCTGATTGAGCCTATCAATACATTTGATATACCCGGTTTTTATTTATCTAAGACGGAACAGGGCATTGCCATCTTAGATGCAGTTGCTGCGGATAACGCTTTTTTGCAATACGACATTTACCATGCACAACGTATGGAAGGCGAATTGGCTAACACCATTCAAAAGTATTTCAGCAGGATTGCGCATATTCAATTGGCTGATAACCCAGGGCGCAATGAGCCGGGTACCGGGGAAATCAATTACGAATATCTGTTTGGACTGTTAGATCGCCTTGGATATGCTGGATATATCGGCTGCGAATATAAACCCCTTAAGACTACTGAAGCTGGTCTTGGGTGGATGAATCAATACGAACAATAATAAAAAAGGATTGCATGATGAGTAAATTAAAACTAGGTTTTATTGGTCTTGGAATTATGGGCGCTCCTATGGCGGGGCATTTGGTTGCTGCTGGTCACCAGGTATTTATTAACACTCGTAGCAAGATCCCCGAAGAGCTTGCAAATAGCGCCGCGATTCCATGCTCCAGCCCCGCAGAAGTTGCCAATAAGGCAGACATCATCATTACGATGGTGCCTGATACTCCCGATGTTGAAAAAGTTCTCTTTGGCGAAAGCGGTATTGCATCTGGATTGAGCAAAGGCAAAATTGTTGTAGATATGAGTTCGATCTCACCAATCGCAACTAAAGAATTTGCTAAACAAATTAATGCCCTAGGATGCGAGTATCTAGATGCGCCCGTTTCCGGCGGTCAACTTGGCGCTAAAGGCGCAACTCTCACCATCATGGTGGGTGGTAGCGAAGAGACCTTTGCGAAAGTAAAGCCCGTATTTGAGTTGATGGGTAAGAACATCACCTTAGTTGGCGGGAATGGTGCCGGTCAAATCACGAAGGTTGCGAACCAAATTATTGTGGCTTTAAATATCGAAGCAGTTGCTGAAGCGCTGGTGTTTGCCTCGAAGGCTGGTGCAGATCCCGCTAAAGTTCGCGAAGCATTAATGGGCGGCTTTGCTAGCTCCAAGATCTTGGAGGTTCATGGGGAGCGAATGATTAAACGCACATTTGATCCTGGATTTAGGATTGAATTACATCAAAAAGATTTAAATCTCGCCCTCAGTAGCGCTAAAGCCTTGGGCGTCTCATTACCTAATACAGCCACTGCACAAGAGCTATTGAATTCTTGCAGCGCCCATGGCGGCAAAGCTTGGGATCATTCGGCGATGGTTAAGGCCTTAGAAAAAATGGCGAACTTTGAAATTGGTCAGAAGGCTTAAAAGAAACTTATGAGAACAACGCTGTTGGTTTATCTTCATGGTTTTCGATCCTCCCCGAATTCAACTAAGGCGGTGATGACTGGTGAAGCTGTGAAAGCGCTTTCTACAGCCGAACACATCTATGAATGGTATTGCCCCCAACTACTGGCATCTCCTGGGCAAAGCATGGATATGGTCGTTCAACATATCGATCAATCTAAAGCAGATCGCATAGTCATCATCGGATCTTCTTTGGGCGGCTTCTATACCAATTATCTTGCCGAGAAATATCGATGCAAAGGGATTGCCTTAAATCCTGCTGTTTACGCAGCAAGAGAATTAGAGCCTCATGTTGGCATGATGACTGCCTACGACAGTGAAGAGCCTTTTGATTTCAAGGCTGAATATATTGATGAGCTGCGCGCATTGCAGGTTGAACGGATTACCGATCCAAAACGGTATTTTTTAATTGCTGCAAAAGGCGATGAACTCCTGGATTGGAAAGAAATGGTTGCCTTTTATCCTGGATCAAAACAGCTCATTCTTGAAGGAAGCGATCATGGCATTGCTGACTATGCCACCCATTTACCAGCTGTAATCGAATTTATCGAGCATTGATGTCTTGATTGAATCACTCGGCAATTCATTTCACTTCATACGCAGAAGATCTCTGTGGATTCTGATTGTTGCCATTTTTCTATCGGTTCTTGGGCACCTGATTTTATTTTTTGGGATTCCATTTATTTCTTTTGGTAGCGCGCCACCCATAGCAGAAGATCTAATCATCAAAACGGATCTCCGTGTTGAGCCCCCCAAGAAGATTCAGCTCACCAGCAAACCAAAGAAAAAAACTTCACCCAGAAAAACCAATGCCGTAACAGCAGATCCATTGTCAGATCAAGACAGAGGGGAGCAGGGTGCATTAGGCAATCAATCCGGTCAGGCTTTTCGCCTTCCTGATTCAGGCACCTATTATTTTGATGCCTATGTTGATGGGCAGCTATATCAAACTGCCCAGTTGGATTGGATTACCGAGGGGAATAATTACCGCCTCTATATCAATATTCCTTACGCAGTTGTTGGCCCTTTTGTATTTGAATCTCGGGGCTCAGTTGATACCTACGGGATAGCGCCATCAATCTACTGGACGCAGCGGGGTACCAAGCCACCACGTTATTCTCGTTTTGACAGGGATCAGAGTGGAGGAGGGAAGATGTACTTCTCTGAAAAGCCTGAGTTCACACCTGATCTTCTGCCGGGAACCCAGGATCGATTTAGTCTCATGTTTCAATTTGCCTCGCTATTAAATGGTAGCGACAAGATCGACGATGCGGGAACCATCCGAGCGCTTCCCGTTGTTGACTACAACACGCTCGAAATGTGGCAATTTAAAAGCTATGGTGAAACTGAATCTGAGGATATTCCCAGCCTAGGTAAATCCGTGAATCGCCACTATGCACTCATGCAACGTGAAAATGACCCATACAAGCGCCAGGTTGATATCTGGCTGGCAAAGGACCTTGATTGGCTACCAGGGAGAATGCGCTCCCTAGAGTCCAATGGTCGTGTTTTAGAGCTAATCTTTAAGCAGAAGGCGCCGGTCGATAAGGCAAAGCTCATTAACTAGCTTGGAAATCTGCTTAACAGGGCTTTCTACTAGAATCCGGCCCCAGACTTGGGGTTCTGATTTGAGCGGTTTAGTAAGGCGCCCATCATGGAGTACAAGGCTGCGCCAGACATCGACACCGCAAAGATGCCAGAGAATGAAATGATGATGGGCAAGATTCTCCATTGCTCAGACAGGTTATATGTACCAAATCCTACCGTGGTGTACATCTCGCCAGCAAAATAGAAAGTCTGCGGATTGGTTGGAAATACCTGCAAAGCTACGCAGAGATAGGCCCAAGCGACGATTTCTGCCAAGTGACTGCCAATAATTAACAAAATAGCGATGAAATACGACAGGAAATTGGCCCCATAAACCCGTTTGTTTTCTAGCTTTTGATCTAACCAATGAAATGCTCCCGCAATCATCAGAACAGCCACACCATGAAAAGTGAGCATCAGGCACGCTAGCACCAGCACAATCCAAATCTGGCTATTGCCCATATCCGTATTGATCTCAGCAAATAAGGTATTGAAACTTGGTAGATTTTGAAAGCCGGGGAGTTTGGTAATTTGGTCTAGTAGGTCCATGAAGCGCCTGTTTTAGTCTATTGCTTTACTTTGATTTCTTGTTTGACATAATAATGATTATACGCAATCAGCATATCTATCAATTATGTAGGAGACTTCTTCGGACCACCTGGATACGGCTCTTTATAGAGCTTCTGCCATCTGGACTTCAGACCGTCACGAATATCGTCCTTACCAAAAAGCTGAGCAATATCTATCGCCGTGTAGCCTTCGTGATTTCTCATACTTAAGTCGGCACCGTTATCTAAAAGGTACTTAATCAGAAGCTCATTGCCGGATCCAATAGCCATCATCAATGGGGTTGTCTCACTAGGACTTAAGGCATTTACCTGAGCACCATTAGCCATCAGGAACTCAACAATCTGAAGATGCCCATTAGTAGCTGCGTAATGAATTGGCGACCAACCAGGCTTATTGACTGCAGCCTTTTTATCCAATACTAAGACCTTGACAAAAGCCAGGTTGCCATCAAAAGCAGCCATCATCAGTGGGTTTTCACCGCTTTTATTGGCCAAATTAACCTGAATAGCTGGATTGGATAGCAATAAATCCGCAACCTTAAAGGATTTATCGCGGATGGCAACTGTCAACATGGGGTTGCCTTTCGGATCGAGTGTATTTGGACTTACTCCATCCTTTAGCAAAGACTTCACCTCAGAAACATCATCAAACTTTGCTGCTTTAGTGAAGTCAGTAATTTGATCGGGGGTTTGGGCAAGCGCGACGCTTGATAAGGACAAAAAGGCAATGCTGAATGCCCATGTAAATTTAAATGAATTTCTCATGAAAGCGCTCTATTTATCTGAAAACATTGGAAAAAATTGCTTGAAGTTTGCTCAGCTAGTCTTTCAACTGAAACACCCTTCAAATTAGCAACAAATTCACCCACCTTGGAAACCCAGGCTGGCTCATTGGTCTTGCCACGATATGGAATTGGAGCTAGATAGGGAGAATCTGTCTCAATCAACATGCGATCCAAAGGCACCTGCTTACAGGTTTCCTGAAGATCCTTGGCACTCTTGAAGGTCACAATCCCTGAAAATGAGATGTAAAAGCCCATCTCCATGGCAGCCTTGGCCACTTCGGTAGTTTCTGTAAAGCAATGCATGACCCCGCCAATTTGATCTGCACCCTCCTCTTTTAGGATTCTGAGGGTATCAGCTGAAGATGATCGTGTGTGAATGATGAGGGGCTTCTGAGAGGCAATAGCAGCCCTGATATGGGTCCTAAAGCGTTCTCTTTGCCATTCCATGGACTCGTAGCTACGATCACCCATTCGGTAGTAATCCAAGCCAGTTTCACCAATGGCAACGATTTTGGGGTGCTTAGCCTCGTTAACTAAAAATTCAAAGCTGGGCTCTGGCGTATCTTCGTAATCCGGATGCACGCCAACAGAAGCATATAAATGGGCATGATCCTCAGCCAACTGTCGCACCTTAGGAAAATCAGGTATGTCCACCGATACACAAAGAGCATGACTCACCTTACAGGTGGCCATATTGGCCAGAACCTCAGGTAGACGGGTTTGAAATTCAGGAAAGTCGAGGTGGCAATGGGAGTCTATAAACATGACTCGCCATTTTAATCTTCAAATACCTGCTGGTATTGAGAAAGCAATGCTTCGAGTTGGATGCGCGTGGCTAAGGGGTGGTTTTCATGCCTTCGGGCTTGAATTAAAGACTTCCAAAAGCGTAACAACTTCGGTAAACGGGCTTGTTGAGCGAGAGTCTTGATCGCAGACTCATGTTTAGGGTAATAACGAGGCGAACCCATTTGAGCGCAACTTTGCAAGTCAGAGACCCAGCGTTGCATAGTGGCTAATAAAACCGAATAGCGGGCTTTTTGCGTCTTATCTGCCGCATCTAACCAATTGATGCGAGCGCCTTGAGACATCGCCTGCAATAAATATCGGGATGCTTGAATAGCTATCGTCAGCTCATCTTTTTCATCTTTATTATGACGGGCGATTAAGGACTCTAAAACTGAATAAGGAGCCCCACCCTGCTCATCGTAAATTGACTCTATATCAGCATCACTGATTTTTAAGTCGGCCATAGAGCTCAGTTGCTTTTGCAGCCAAAGTAATCCACTCGCTCGATCTGGCCTTGGCGCTGATAGCAAGCGACAGCGCGAGCGTATGGTTGGCAAAACGCGATCCAAACGATCCGCCAGCAAAATAAAGATGGTATTTTTTGGTGGTTCCTCTAGAGACTTCAGCAAGGTGTTGGCGGAGTCTGGCCTCAGCATCTCTAAGGGGTAAACCAAAATAACCCGATTGCCACCGCGGTGAGTTCCAATCGAAAGACCTTCAATGGCACTCCGAGCATCTTCAATAGCAATGCTCTTCTTTTCTTTTTTCTCGGGCGCATCACTATCAACATCAGCTTGGCTAGCTTTAGATTTTTTAGGTGATTCAGTCTCGGAATCAAAATCACCGTGGGGCAAGAGCTTACGGTGCGTCTCGGGAACGAGCGCAATAAAGTCAGGGTGATTGGCGGAATTGAACCACCTACAAGCTTCGCAGTGATTGCAAGGTTTGCTACCTGTCGATGTCTCGCATAAGAGCGCTTTGGCCAATTCAATAGCAAACTCAAACTTACCGATACCAGATTGGCCATGGATCAGAACAGCATTTGGAAATTCTTCCAAACTCATGCCATTCCAAAGCGGCTCTAGCCAGGGGGCAATTTTCTGGCCACTCTCATGCGGAAACATCAGATCACTCATTTAGAGCTTAATCTCCAGGGACTGAATGTCACTCCAAATAACTTCTGGGGTTCTGGTGGCATCTACTAAATAAAAGCGTTTTGGATCAGCCTTTGCTCTACGCAGATACTCTTGGCGAACCTTTTCAAAAAAATCTAAATCCATCTTCTCAAACTTATCGGGCGCCCTCACCTTTGATCTCCTAGACTCTGCAATGGAGCCAGGTAAATCAAATAAGAATGTGAGATTGGGTTGTAGCAATGTGCCATCTGATCGGCCTTGCACCCACCGCTCTAGATCATTTAACTTCTCAAGGCTTAAACCGCGACCTCCACCTTGATAGGCAAAGCTAGCATCCGTAAAGCGATCAGAGATCACAATCTTTCCAGCGCTCAGTGCCGGCTCGATCACTTGAGCAATATGTTCACGGCGGGCAGCGAACATCAGCAAGGCCTCGGTTTCTAGATTCATGGGGGCATCAAGCAATAAAGCGCGAAGTTGTTCGCCTAATTGGGTGCCACCCGGCTCTCGAGTCATCACAACATCACGATCTGGATGACGCTCTTTTAGTAGCCTTCCAAAGGCGTCAATATGGGTGCTCTTTCCCGCACCATCAATGCCCTCAAAACTAATGAAATAACCTGGAAATGGAGTAGTCATAGTAATTACTGAGAAGTCGATTTTGTTTTCGCATTACGTTTGCGTTGAAATTGATCAACAGCGCTTTCATGCTCTTGTAAAGTTTTGGAGAAATGGCTGCTACCATCCCCGCGCGCGACAAAATAGATAGCGTCGCTTTTTGCTGGATGCATCACAGCCTGGAGAGATTCCTTGCTTGGCATTGCAATTGGGGTGGGAGGCAAACCTTTGCGCATGTAAGTATTGTAGGGACTGTCTTTCCGTAAATCTGTTTTTCGGAGATTGCCGTCAAATTGAGGTCCAATGCCATAAATCACAGTTGGATCGGTCTGCAAGGGCATATTGACCTTGAGGCGATTCACAAATACTGCGGCCACCAGCGCGCGGTCACTGGAGCGCCCCGTCTCCTTTTCTACTATTGATCCCAAAATCAAAAGGTCGTAGGGTGTTTTTATGGGGGAATCAGGCTCTCGTTGATCCCAGGCGGCAGTTAGCTGCTTCTGCATTGCTTTAGATGCTCTGCGATAAATTGAAATATCGGAATCATCCGGATCGAAAATATAGGTGTCGGGATAAAAAAGGCCCTCGTCTCCAGGATAGGAGAGGTCAATAGCCTGTAACAACTCTTTGGAACTCAACCCTTTAGTATTGTGAATTAATGCTGGGTGACTATCAATCAGGCTTCTCAGCTGCCATATGGTCATACCTGGAATGATGGCCACACTTTCGCGAACCCGATCACCACGCGCTATTTGAAGCAAAATGTTGCCTAGGCTGGCACGGGGCGGTAATAAATAGGTGCCAGGCTTTAGTTTAGAGCCGATAAAAAGTGCTCTTGCTGCCAACTGAAAACTCAGTCCATTTACAGAAATCCCTTGCTCTGAAAGCTGACCTGCAATTGCTGATAGCCCGGATTGTGGATTAATCTTGATCTTGTAAGCTGTGTTTTCTGCAATATTTGATTTAGAAGGTACGACGGGCCACAAAAAGATGGCAGCATATAAAAGGATCAAAAAGGCTGCAAGGTAGATCGCAAGCGATTTCCACAGGCCGCCTTTTGAATGCTTTATAAAAAGAGTTCTTCTCTGAAATTTTCTGCTCATCAAGCTATGATAAAAGCACATGACCTTAAGCACAGAAAACACCATAATGCCCGCTACTAGCCTGAATCACGGATTGACCGCTTTGCCCAATTGGGGGTTGATCCTGGTGGAAGGTCCAGATGCTGCCACCTTACTTCAAAGCCAGTTAAGCAACTCGGTCGTTAGTCTGAAGCGCACCCATTTAGGTGAAATCGCCCAGGGTTCCGAGGCTGTTCGCCTCGTTGGTTACTGCAACCCTAAGGGGCGCCTCTTAGCAAGCGCATGGCTTGGCCTCTTTCCTGAATCCGATGACTCCGATGATCGCTTCGCCCTTTTTATCTCAAAAGATATTGCAGCCAGCACGGCTAAGCGTCTATCGATGTATGTGCTGCGATCTAAAGTCAAAGTAATCGACGCTTCAAATGACTGGGATGTATTGGGCTCTTATCACAATGAACTTGGTCAACAGCAATCCCCGGCAACAAAGGAATCTATCGCATTACGACTACCGAATGTGCTTAGTCACAATCAAACATATCAGCGCACTCTTGTTGCACAAAGAAAATCTGAAACTAATCCATCTTCAGTGGATGAGAGCGCCCTCCTGCAGTGGAATTCTCTTGAGGTATTCAGTGCAATACCGCGCATTGTGCTGGCCACTCAAGAACAGTTTGTTCCGCAAATGATTAATTTTGAATCCGTAGCGGGTGTGGATTTCAAAAAAGGGTGTTATCCAGGCCAAGAAATTGTTGCTCGCAGCCAGTACCGTGGCGCAGTCAAGCGTAGGCTTCAACTTGCGCATACTGATTTCAGCGATACAGCACTCGACTTTGCAAAACCTGGCGTTGAGTTATTTCATGAAAGTGATGCTGCCCAGCCATGCGGCATGGTGGTTCTTGCAGCCTCCAACCCAGGCAATGACAAGCGCATCGATCTTCAAGTCGAATGCAAGTTGGATGCCTTAGAGGCCGGAATGATTCATCTGGGCAGTAGCAATGGGCCTGTGTTACAAATAGATACCCTTCCCTACCCCTTATTAGAAATTTAATTTCTCCGTTACCACTTCATTTCTTATGTGCCTCATTCTCTTTGCCTGGAAATCCCATCCAGACTACCCTTTGGTGGTAGCCGCAAATCGAGATGAATTTTATGATCGCGATACTGACCCGATGGGCTGGTGGCCAGAGCACCCCCATTTATTGGCTGGCAAGGACCGAGCTGATGTTTTGGGGAGTCCAGGCACATGGCTTGGGTTTACGAAGACCGGTCGTTTTGCCGCCCTGACTAATGTACGGGCTCCTAGTGAAAAAAATCCAGATGCAAGAACTCGTGGTGAACTGAGCTTACGATATTTAACAGGGCAACATAAGCCACAGGATTACGTCCAAGAAAACGCAAAACGTTTTGAGCAATACAACGGCTTTAATTTATTAATGGCAGATCTGAGCGATCCGGAGAATGCCGAAATGCACTGGGTTAGCAATCGACTCATGATGGGCCAACAAATTCGTCAGCGTAAAGTGTTTCCTGAGCAAGCCTTGAGTCCTGGAGTTTATGGCCTATCCAATGCCATGTTAGATACCCCATGGCCCAAAGTGAATCACCGAGTTGCTGCATTTGCTCAAACTTTGGCGATGGATAGCGGCCAGCTCAAAAATGCGGATCACTATTTACGCGTACTAGCGGATACGCATGAAGCTAGCCCACAAGAATTACCTAATACGGGAGTTAATCCAGATTGGGAAAGAGCTTTGTCTGCGGCATTTATCAAAACACCTTCATATGGAACGAGATCCAGCACGATTTTGCGCGTTCGCAAAGATGGACAGTTTGAAATGGTAGAAAGACGTTTTGACGCAAACGGCACCGTTGGTCATGATGTTGTCACTGGAGAGCTGAGCGCTGCTCCAGGATCCAACCTCTCTGTTTAGCAAGTCAACAGACTCGATAATTACTTTTTACGCGAGTCTTCGTTCACCACTCGATCACCATTGGCATCTTTAGCAGCTAGTCGTTTGAGAAACTGAAAAGTCCCGGTTGCCATACAGCAGATCTCACCTTGATCGTTGTACAGCTTGGCTTCACAAAATGCCATCGTGGCAGTACGTCTCACGGTATCGGCTTTTACACGCAAGATGCCATTGGCAGCCTGCATAAAGTTGTTCTTCATTTCTACAGTGACAACACTACGATCACTTGGATCGCCTGAGCGAGCGGCAACTGCCATCGCTACGTCCATGAGGGTGAGCAAGACACCGCCATGAGCTACATCCCAAGTATTGGTGTGCTCAGGCTTAAGGGCTAGCAGGATTTCACCTTTACCCATTTCGGCGGTAATCAAACGCACGCCAAGGAGCTTTAAAAAGGGAACATTCAGCTCCTCGCCTAGGTTGGCAAGCTGAGTTGCCACATTCAGTTGTACTTTATTTGTCATAGGGTCATTTTAGAGGCTTCTGCGATGCTTGTGAATTACCCATAGAATACAAAACATGCCATTTACCCTCCGCGGCGATGATGTTTGCCAGCCAACACCACCTACTCCCCTGCCCAATCCCTATTGGGTGGCGTTTTCTGCTGACGCTGCAAATTTGATTCACATTAAGCTTGGAGCTAACGGCTTGCCCCAAGATGAACAATGGCTCGATGTATTGGCAGGGAATGAATTGCATGTTGGTGAATATACGTTTTCAAACCCCATCTCAACAGCCTACAGCGGTCATCAATTTGGCTCGTGGGCCGGGCAGTTGGGTGATGGTCGCGCCATTCTGCTGGGTGATATTCATCATCAAGAGCTCCAATTAAAAGGCGCCGGTAGGACTCACTATTCCAGAATGGGCGATGGCAGAGCTGTTTTAAGATCATCCATTCGTGAGTTTTTATGCAGTGAAGCGATGCATGCACTTGGCATACCCACTAGCCGTGCACTTGCTGTCGTCGGCTCAAAGCAAGCTGTTAGACGGGAAACTCTAGAAACTGCGGCAGTATGCTCTCGGATTGCCCCCAGCTTCATTCGCGTTGGTCACTTTGAGCATTTTGCTTCCCTTCAAAATATTGTCCGCCTGAAAGAATTGGCAGACCTTCTCATATCAGAGTTTTATTTGGAGTGTAAGAAGCAGAAAGATCCCTATTTAAATTTGTTTAAAGCAATTTCCTCTCGTAACGCCAAATTAGTTGCTCAGTGGCAATCAGTTGGATTCTGTCATGGCGTCTTAAATAGCGACAACATCAGTGCCTTAGGCCTCACCATTGACTACGGCCCCTTTGGATTTTTAGACCACTTTGAAATCGATCACATCTGTAACCATAGTGATCAAGGCGGCCGCTATGCCTATCATCGCCAGCCACAAATCATGCATTGGAATATGGCATGCCTTGCAAGTGCAATGCTGCCCTTGCTCGAGTTAGAGCACTCCCCAGAAGAGTCTCAGGATCTTTTGCGCTCAGCCCTAGAGGAGTTTCCCGTAATTTATGCCAAAGAATGGCAGCAGTTATTTCGTCTCAAACTGGGATTGCAATTAGCGCATGATGGTGACACCAAATTAATAGAGCGCCTCCTGCAAGCAATGCATGATTCTCAGGTTGATTTCACCAGCTTCTTCCGTAGCCTGAGTAATATAGGCAAGGATTCCAAGCCATCAGATATTGCCCAACGAGATCAATTCATTGATCGCGACAATATCGATCATTGGTTCAACGATTACATCGATAGACTGCAGTCTGAAGATATGAGCGATGAATCACGGAGAGAGTTGATGAATCGCTCTAATCCAAAGTACATCCTGAGAAATCATTTAGCGCAAGCGGCAATTGAGAAAGCCCAGCAAGATGATTTTTCTGAAATAGAAAAATTACATCGGATACTTAGCAAACCCTTCGATGAGCAGCAGGAATATGATGCGTACTCAAAACCTCCACCTCTCGATATGCAGCGCGTTGCAGTTAGCTGCTCCTCTTAACTTGAAATATTGATTGCCATGACTAAAAAAACAAATCCAGAATATAAAAATGTATTGAACGATATTCAATATCGAGTAACGCGTGAGGCAGCAACAGAGAGGCCATTTTCTGGGGAATATTGGGATCACTGGGCAAACGGTCAATATCGTTGCATCTGCTGTGATACACCCCTATTTCAATCTTCTACCAAATTTGATGCTGGCTGTGGTTGGCCAAGTTATAACGCTCCAGAGAATGCCGCAGCCATAACTGAAATTCGGGATATGTCCCATGGCATGATTCGTACAGAAGTACGCTGCACTGAATGCGATGCCCATTTAGGACATGTTTTTGATGATGGCCCACAACCAACCGGGCTGCGCTACTGCATTAACTCGGCATCCCTGAAATTCGAACCATCTGAGAACGCTACCCCCAGTAAAACTGAATAACTGATAAATAGCTGGATAATCACCGCATGAAATTTTTATTTGACCTTTTCCCTATCATTCTCTTTTTTATCGCCTTCAAATTTGGCGATATCTACACTGCGACTATCGTAGCTATGGTGGCTACCATCGGTCAGATTTTGTGGGTCTATTACCGTCATCGCAAAATCGACGCAATGCAGTGGGTTAGCCTGGTCATGATTCTGGTATTTGGCAGCCTAACCATCTTCTTGCATGACAAAACATTTATTCAATTGAAACCGACGGCTCTTTACTGGCTATTTGCAGGGGCTCTTTTTATTAGTGCGCAGTTTTTTCAAAAGAATTGGATTCAGGTTTTAATGGGCAAGCAAATTACCCTTAAAGAGCACAGCTCTAAATCAGTTTGGCATCAAGTGAATATGGCATGGGCAACCTTCTTCTTCTTCATGGGGGCTCTCAACCTCTACATTGCCTTTGAGTATTCAGAAGAAACGTGGGTCAACTTTAAGCTCTTTGGCAGCACTGGATTGCTCGTGGTTTTCGTCATTCTTCAAGGAGTTTGGCTCAGTCGACATATGGAGCATCCGGCAGAATGAGCATCAATCAAGACCGAATTGCATTATTTGAGGCAGATATTAAGGCCGCATTTAAGCCGCTCCAGCTGGATATTGAAGATGAAAGCCATCTTCATGCAGGTCATGCAGGCGCGGCATCTGGTGGTGGCCACTTTAAGCTTACGATCGTCGCCCCTGAATTTGAGGGATTGACCAAGGTAGCTCGTCATCGGGCTGTCTATGCCGCCTTGAGTAAGCACTTTCCCGACTCGATTCATGCCCTTACCATCTTGGCATTCACACCTAGTGAAAGCACTAATTAGCCTTAGTTTGCTTTAAGATTCTCTTTTACCCATTACTTCTATTGCCAAACTCATGTTGAATACACGCCAAATTTTGACCATTAGCGCTTTTAGTGCTGCACTTCTCTCGTCAGCCGTTTACGCACAAAATGCTGCCATTGTGAATGGCAAAGCAATTCCTAAAGCGCAATTGGATAAATTAGTACAAAAATCTAACCAACCTGATAATCCGCAAGTGCGAGATCAGGCAAGAGAAATGTTGGTGACTCGCGAACTTATTTTGCAAGAAGCAAATAATCGTGGCGTGATGCAAAAAGAGTCCGTACGCGAGCAACTTGAACAATCCAAAATGGGTATTGTGATTGCAGCAGTATTTGAAGACTTTGTTGAAAAAGAAGGTGTTGCAGAGTCTGAATTAAAAGCCGCTTATGAACAGGTTAAAACTCAGTACACCGGCAAGGAATATCACGTCGAACATATTTTGGTAGAGAAAGAAGCCGACGCCAAAGCTATTACCGCTCAAATTAAAGCTGGTGGCAATTTTGAACAAATCGCAAAAGAAAAATCTAAGGACCCTGGTTCCGCTCCGAATGGCGGAGATCTCGGTTGGGTAAGTGATAAAGCCCTAGTACCTGATTTCTCTAAAGCAATGGTCCAACTCAAAAAGGGTCAAATTACTGACAAGCCGGTAAAGACTCAATACGGCTGGCACATTATTAAATTAGATGATGTACGTGATGTAAAGGCGCCAAGTATGGAAGAAATTAAAGACCAGCTTAAGCAAATGATCACGGCGGACCAAAATTGGCAGAAAGCCAAATTTTCTGAGCTAATGCAAAAGTTGCGCGCTAAGGCAAAGATCCAATAACAACGAAAAGCCCTACCCCAAAACCCAGGCCAATCCCCTGGGTTTTTTCTTGCCCAACGAAAAACGACATTTACCTTTATATTTGAAAACATGATGATCCTTCACACCATGCTGAGAGTCGGCAATATGACTCGCTCGATTGATTTCTATACCAAGGTTCTGGGAATGAACTTGCTGCGCACCACTGAGCGACCAGAGCAGAAGTATTCTCTGGCATTTGTAGGCTTTGGAAAAGGCAATGCGGATGGCCAATCAGAGCTTGAGCTCACCTATAACCATGGGGTCGATAGCTATGACTTAGGTAGCGCCTATGGACATATCGCAATTAGCGTTCCCGATGCTTATGCTGCGTGTGACAAGATCAAGGCCGCCGGTGGCAATGTCACTCGTGAGGCTGGTCCCGTGATGGGTGGTGACACCATCATTGCCTTTGTTACCGATCCAGATGGTTACAAGATCGAATTAATTCAGCATTGAATTTACATCTCAGTTGAAACAAGATGCTATCCAACTTCGAGTCATTCAGAGCCTTTCAGAGATAGGCGAGGATGCGTGGGATGCACTACTCACGACTGATGCTGGCCCATTTGTAAAGTATGCGTTTTTAAATGCACTAGAAAAAACGGCTTGTGTTGGTGGTAATACCGGATGGCAAGTTGCTCATCTGCTGGTTGAGGATACCAATTCCAAACTTCTAGGTGCAATGCCGCTGTATTTAAAGCAGCACTCATATGGAGAGTTTGTCTTTGACTGGGCGTGGGCTCAAGCCTATGAGCAAAATAATCTGCCTTATTACCCTAAGGCACTCTCTGCAATTCCCTTTACTCCAGTCCGAGGCCCTAGGCTGCTCGTATCGCCAATGGCTGATAAAGGCACCATTCAAGAGCTATTGGTATCTGGCTTAAAAACCTTAGTGACCCAAAACGCACTATCCTCCGCTCACGTTCTTTTCCCAGAGGAAAGTGAGCTAGAGGATCTCAAGAGGCAAGGGTTTATGTTGCGTGACTCAGTGCAGTTTCATTGGCATAACGCGGGATATCAGGATTTTGAACATTTTCTAGCTGCCTTAACCATGAAGCGTCGCAAGAATATTCGAAGAGAACGTGCCGCAGTAGAAAGTCAACGAGTTCACTATCGGCATATTCCAGGTGCAGAAGCCACGACTGGTGATTGGAGCTTCTTTTATCGTTGCTATGAAAACACCTATCTTGAACATCGCTCATCACCCTACCTGACAGAAGAATGTATTCAATTGCTCGGCTCAACTATGCCAGAGAATCTACATCTGATTATTGCCACTCAGGAAGAAAGGCCGATTGCCTCATCCTTACTAGTTGTGGATCAGGTAACAAAAACAGCATATGGGCGTTACTGGGGTGCTATTGAGCATATCCCCTGTCTACATTTTGAGCTTGCTTACTACCAGGCAATTGAGTATTGCATTAAAACAGGCATTCAACTATTTGAGGGTGGCGCTCAAGGTGAGCACAAGATGGCTAGAGGTTTTTTACCTACTACCCTTCAGTCCGCTCATTGGATTGCGGATGCAGGCTTTTCCAATGCAGTAAAGCGATTCTTGGAGCGAGAGCATGAAGGTATGGCTGCTTATGTGGATGAGCTCGAACAGCACATTCCTCTGAAATCGACTAAAGTACTGCCATGACATCATCCAATATCAACCCGCCAGAGCAAGCTGGAGCCAATTCTTTAGCAGTTGGGGATGATGCGTCCGATTCTCCATGTATTGGAGTCTGCACTACGCTTTATGACGAAATTTGCCAGGGCTGTGGCCGCACTCTTGGCGAGGTCAGTAATTGGGTCTTTTTTAGCCAAGAAGAAAAAGATTCTGTATGGAAACGCATCCGTGCCGATGGCACTGCAATGCGATTCCAACGCCAAGCCAAATAGAATTCTTAGCCTGCTAAAGCCTGGCTACGCAAATACTCTTCATAAGTTCCAGAGTAGTCAGCGATGGTTCCATCCATCTTCACTTCGAGGATGCGATTAGCCAAAGCGGAAACAAACTCGCGATCATGAGATACGAAAATGAGAGTGCCCTCATATTTCTCAAGCGCAATCTGCAAACTCTCAATAGATTCCATATCCATGTGGTTGGTTGGCTCATCCATTGCAAGAACGTTATATTTTTGAAGCATCAATTTGCCCCAAATCATTCTGCCCTTCTCACCACCAGATAGCACTTTGACAGACTTGCCAATATCATCGCCTGAGAATAGCAAGCGACCTAATGTGCCACGAATTACTTGATCATCGTCACCGCCATTACGCCAGTTATTCATCCAATCCATGAGCAATTCGTCTTTTGCAAACATCTCAGTATTGTCTTGAGGCATTACACCTACATTGGCGTTTTCTGCCCATTTCACATCACCGCTATCCGCAGCAATTCCATCAAAGCGTTTGCTCAAGATGGTTTTAAGCAGCGTTGTCTTACCAGCGCCGTTTTGTCCAATGATGGCAATCTTTTCGCCCGCACGCACACCTAACTTAAAGTTTTTGAAGATGGTGCGATCATAGGCTTTAGTGAGTGCATTGCACTCAACAGCCATGTTGTGCAGTTTTTTCTCTGCATCAAAACGAATAAATGGATTCTGGCGTGAAGAAGGTTTAACTTCAACGATCTCAATTTTCTCCAGCTGCTTTTGACGTG
>ERZ1034365.456-NODE-456-length-22467-cov-13.342340_pt1 | contig 22467 bp, 21 predicted proteins | sample MGYA00520615_ERZ1034365 | MGnify/ENA primary metagenome ERZ1034365 (study PRJEB33736, sample SAMEA104284505) | Azolla filiculoides | biome: Urban; feature: Water surface; material: Ditch water | place: Netherlands | collected 2015-10-28 | depth 0-0.1 m ...
GTTGATACACATCATCAACAATGTGATATGTTTTGATACTTTGTTCAAAAATGGGAAATGCAAATTCAGCAAACATAATTATAGCTTTAAAATTGATACAAAAATAGCGATTTTTTGTACTTTTATCCTGAAAATAAAAAATAAATCCGATGCACATTCATTATATCTCTGAGCAAAATAGTATTCTTAATCATTTTTTAGCGCAAATTCGTGATGTAAACATCCAAAAAGACAGCATGCGTTTTAGAAAAAATATTGAGCGTATTGGAGAAATAATGGCATACGAATTAAGTAAAACGCTTGATTACAAAAACATCGATGTGCAAACACCGCTTGGCATCAAACACACCACAACCATTGCAGAACCTGTAGTTTTATGTTCGATTTTACGTGCTGGTTTGGCTTTACATCAAGGTTTCATGAACTTTTTTGATAATGCAGAAAACGGATTTGTTTCGGCTTACCGTCATCATTACGACAATGACGACAAATTTGAAATTTTAGTAGAATATCAAGCAGCTCCATCTTTCGAAGGAAAAAATTTAATCTTAATTGATCCAATGTTGGCTACTGGCCAATCATTAGTAGCGGTTTTACACAAGTTACATTTGGAACACCAACCAAAAGAAATTCATATTGCTGTAGTGATTGCAACACCTGAAGGAATAGATTATTTAGAAAAAAACATCCCAAAAAACTGCCATTTGTGGGTTGCCGCTTTAGATGAGAAACTAAACGAACACAACTATATTGTTCCAGGTTTAGGCGACGCAGGAGACTTAGCTTACGGAAGTAAACTATAACTGCATAATAAAAAAGAAAATTCCAAAAGCAAATAAAGAATACACAACGATTTCTTTCACTAAGTCATTTTCAATTTTTTCGATGAAATTAGCGCCAATAATTGCTAATGGAGCAAAACAAAATGCTAAACTTCCATTGTTTTTGTTTGCCGAAAGCACGTAAATTCCTACACCCAAAATAAAAGAAAATAAAATTGTTTTGTGTGAAGATTGCATATTTAATGCTTTGTTTGGAATATCAAAAACATGTAAAACAAAAGCAAACAAACTCAATGAAGCAAAAAGAGCTAATGCTAATCGTTGATAAATGTTATCAAAATAATAAAAGTCAAAACTTACATATGTTTTACTTAATAATGTACTCATCAAGCTATTATCTAATAAACTATTGGCAAGGAAAAATAAAATGGTTACAGCGAATAATGCAATGAAAGGAATAACCCAATTTCGATAATCTTTAGAAACATGCAGGATAATTGCAATAAATACTAAAACAATATAAAAAAGACTCCAAAAGTGAAACAAAGCTGCTAAAAGAATCCAAAATGATGCGTCAAAAATTTTTTCTTTGGTAGATAAAAGTGATTTTAATGAAATTAATCTTCTCAAAGCCAAAAGCAATAAGAAATTTGAAATTATAATGTTCTTATTTTGGAATATGGATGAGAAAAAAAGTAAAAAAACAAAGAATAACAACAGCGCATAATTATTACTTTTTGTTAATCCATTTTTTAGCGCAATAAAATTGGTTAAAAAAATAGACGCAAAAACTAAAAGAAACAATCCGAGTTCTTCAGCATAATAAAACCATGTAGCATCAGCAGAAGCAGTCGAAATAGTCTTCATAATAAAGAAGACTAATGACAAAATTCCTATTACTAAATAATTAAATGGTCTAGTTTTACTAAAAACACTTGCTATCATGCGAATATTTTATATTTTTGTGGTGTAAATATAATACTTTATCAAAATGAAATCATTTTTTGAAGGAATTGCAAGTCTTTTTGTTGACTTTTTATTTGTTCCAATGGATATGTTCAGAGAATTAGAATTAACTAACTGGTGGACTGCAAACGTAATAAATTGGTTGTTTATCATCATTTGTTGTGTTGCCATGACCCATTGGATTAAGCAATTAAACATTTTTAAAGCAAACAACGAAGACGAGCAAGACACAACTGCACATTCGTTTTTAAAATAATTTTAATAGTTATTGGCAAGAATTACAAATCCTTACCAATATCTGTTCTATAATACATCTTATCAAATTGTAGCTTTGCTATACTTTGATAAGATTTTTTTATGGCTTCTTGAAAGTCATTCCCATAAGAAGTTACCGCAATTACACGCCCTCCATTTGTCACTACTTTTCCGTTTTCTAATTTTGTTCCCGCATGAAATGGAATAGAATCTGTGATGTTTTCTAAACCTAAAATTTCTTTTCCTTTTTCATAATCTTCAGGATATCCGCCTGAAACTACCATGATCGTTGTAGCGGCTCTTTCATCAATTTCTAAAGTAATTTTCTCTAATTCTTGATTTCCTATCGCTTCAAAAATTTCAACTAAATCACTTTTTAATCTTGGCATAACCACTTCTGTTTCTGGGTCTCCCATACGAACGTTATATTCGATAACCATTGGTTCGCCTTTCACGTTGATTAATCCGATGAAAACAAATCCTTTATATTCGATTCCGTCTTTTTGTAAACCTGAGATAGTAGGTTTTACAATTCGGCTTTCTATTTTTTCTAATAAAACAGCATCAGCAAATGGAACTGGAGATACCGCGCCCATTCCTCCTGTATTTAATCCTGTATCACCTTCTCCGATTCGTTTGTAATCTTTTGCTGTTGGTAATACTTTATATGATTTTCCGTCGGTTAAAACGAAACAGCTTAGTTCAATTCCGTCTAAAAATTCTTCGATAACTACTTTTGAACTTGCTTGTCCAAATTTAGCCCCAACTAACATATTTCTTAATTCCGTTTTCGCTTCTTCTAAATTGGATAAAATTAAAACTCCTTTTCCCGCAGCTAATCCGTCTGCTTTTAAAACGTAAGGTGCTTCTAAAGTTTCTAAAAATTGACAACCTTGCTCTACTGTTTCTTTGGTGAAACTTTCGTAACGAGCCGTTGGAATGTTGTGTTTTACTAAAAATTCTTTGGCAAATTCTTTACTTCCTTCTAATTGTGCTCCTAATTTTGATGGACCAATAACTGGAATATGATTGATTTCTACATCGTTTATGAAAAAATCATAAATTCCTAAAACCAATGGATCTTCTGGACCTACGACAACCATTTCGACTTTTTCTTGTAAAACAAAAGTTTTAACGGCATCAAAATTATTAGGATTCAAATCCACATTTTTTGCAATGTTTGCTGTTCCTGCATTTCCAGGTGCAACAAAAAGAGAAGTACATTTTGAAGATTGAAGCATTTTCCAAGCTAGTGCGTGTTCGCGACCGCCAGAACCAAGTAGTAAAATAGTCATTTTGTGTGTTGTTATGTTGTTTGGCAAAAGTACTATTTCTTAAGAAGAAAGAAAAAAGAAAAAAGAAGAAAGATTATTTTCAGATTTATTACTTTTGGATAAATTCCAACGAATGTTCAACTTGTTTCATCTTTCTTTAAAATTAAGTGGTTTTCCTATTGCGAAAGCTCAGGCTGATTTTGAGAAAATTCTACAAATTTCAGAAACAGATTATCCCGATTATCTCGAAACTAAAAAGCGAGAAATTGTAGAATTTCATTTGAAAAACAATAGTTTTTATCAGGGTTTATTTGGAAAAGATAGTTTTGATAATTGGAACGAATTACCCGTTCTCACCAAAAAAGATTTACAAAAACCTTTAAAAGACCGACTTTCAAAAGGCTATTCCGAGAAAACTGTCTTTGTGAATAAAACTTCAGGTTCGAGTGGCGATCCGTTTGTTTTTGCTAAGGATAAAGAGGCACATGCAATTACTTGGGCTTCAATTATTCATCGTTTTGGTTGGTATGGTGTTGATTTTAATTCGTCGTATCAAGCGCGCTTTTATGGAATTCCTTTGGATTTTATTGGATACAAAAAAGAACGTTTGAAAGACTTTTTAAGCAAAAGATATCGTTTCCCTATTTTTGATTTATCGGACAAAATTTTAGATGGTGTTTTGGAACATTTTAAAACCAAAAAGTTTGATTACATCAATGGTTACACAAGTTCGATTGTGCTTTTTGGTAAATACTTACAAGCTCGAAATATCATTCTAACCGATGTTTGTCAGACATTAAAAGTTTGTATGGTGACATCGGAAATGTTGTTTGAAGAAGACAAAATCTTGCTTGAAAAATATTTAGGAATTCCAGTTGTGAATGAATATGGCGCATCGGAATTAGATTTGATTGCTTTTCAAAATCCAAAAGATGAATGGCAAGTAAATTCAGAAACTTTATTTGTAGAGATTTTAGATGAAAATAATCAATCTGTTCCGTATGGAAAAGAAGGAAAAGTGGTGATTACTTCCTTGTATAATAAAGCGCATCCTTTTATACGCTATGAAATTGGTGATGTTGGAATTTTGGATGAAAGCAGCACGTTGAAAAAACCCATTCTAAAAAAATTAATTGGAAGAACTAGCGATGTAGCACTTTTGCCTAGTGGAAAAAAATCACCAGGATTAACGTTTTATTACGTAACCAAAAGTATTATTGAAGACGATGGAAACGTAAAAGAATTCATTGTACGTCAAACGAAATTGGATTGTTTTGAAATTGATTATGTGAGTTCGGTGGAATTGACTTCGGAACAAATTCAGGAAATTGAAAAAGCGATTGCTAAATATTTAGAACCAGGATTGCATTTCACTTACAATCGAAAAGAAGTTTTGAAACGTACAAAAAGGGGAAAATTAAAGCAATTTCAGTCGCTGCTTTAATTTCTATACTTCATAAAACCGCGATACATCCAATGCAAAATATAATAAAGTGATTGAAAAACATTAAGCTTTTCAACTTCTCTATAAAATTGCCATTGGTATTTAATTAAATCTGATTTTTTTCTAGAAAGTGAATTTTCTCTGATTCTGTAAATCGCTTGCGTTTCTTGGATTCCATGTGCAAATGGAATTACTTTTAAATAGTTTAACCACAATCCCATATCTTGTCTTTTTCGGATGAGTGGCATATACTTTTTGCCCAATTTTTTAATATCAACAAAAGCTGTCAAACAACTTATAGAATTAGATTTTAGAATATCAGTATACGAAACTTTATGCGGAACAATAAAATCAGAATACACAAATTCCAATTGTTCATTAGCTCTTTTGTAAGATGAAAACACGAATGGAATTCCAGTTTTTTGAATGGTTTTGATATTGTTTTCGATAAAGGTTAGGAACCAAATATCATCGGCGTCAATGAACGTCATATAATCTCCAGACGCTTTTTCAATCCCTGTATTTCGAGCTACTGCTGGACCAGAATTTTGACTTAATTTATGAAAATGGATGCGATTGTCATTTTGAATTATGGATAAAACTACGCTTTCTGTTTCATCAGACGAACCGTCATCTACAATAATCATTTCCCAATTTTGATAGGTTTGATTTTGCACAGATTGAATAGTTTCGGCAATAAATTTTGCAGAATTATACGATGGCGTAATTATGGAAACTAAAGCATTCATTAATAGGCTTTTTTCTCGCCTTTTATAGCGTTTACCACGGTTGCAAAAATAATTTTAATGTCGAGTAAAATTGACCAATTTTCTAGATAAAAAATATCATATTTTACCCTATTAATAATATCTTTTTCTGTCTCAACCTCTCCTCTAAATCCGTTGGTTTGAGCTAATCCAGTAATTCCAGGTTTTATAAAATGTCTCACCATGAATTTGTCAACACTTTTAGCATACATTTCTGTATGACTTACCATATGAGGTCTCGGGCCTACAACAGACATGTCTCCTAATAATACATTGAAAAATTGTGGCAATTCATCGATGCTTGTTTTGCGGATAAATTTTCCTATTTTAGTAATTCTTGGATCATTTTTTTGAACTTGCTCTAAATCTGCAATAGGATTCAAGTGCATGGAACGAAATTTATAACAATAGAACTCTTCATAGTTTAATCCATTTCTCTTTTGCTTAAAAAAGATTGGTCCTTTTGATTCTATTAAAATTAAAAGGGCAATTATTGGGGTTAACCATGACAATATAAAAACAACAATTAATAAAGAAAAAATAATATCAAAAATTCTTTTTAACCTCTTGTTTACTTCTTTATCTAAAGGAATTGTTCTAAGTGATATAATCGGAATATAATCATAATATTCAACCGCCAAATTTCTTAAAAAGGTATTCTTACTATCTGGTAAAAATTTAATGGTTTTTAAGCCGTTATCTGCAAAGTGGATTAAATTATCAATTTCATTATTAGTTAAAGTATTTATTGATGCATAAATTTCATCTATTTTGTTTTTGACAACAAAATCTTTACATTCTAATAATTCAGTTTTTTTATTTGATTTTAAATCAAAAATATGTACTAAGTTGTAACCATAATCTGGATTATTGGTAAAGAAATCCTTTAATTCATCAACACTTTTTCCATGACCTACAATGATAACATTTCTATAATTTCCGCCATATAAAAGGCGGTATTTTTTAAGTAAGAAAAAAATTGAAAATTTTAATAATCCAACTAAAAGAAAAGACCAAAATATATAAAGCCCAACTTCATCAGTAGTTACATATTTGTATTTGTAACCCACATAAGCAAAAGTTATCAAACCAATAAAGAAAAATTGTTTTAATAACTTTCCGAATATTTCAATTCCTTTACTAAATCTATAAACTTCATAGTACCCAGAATAATACGAAATAATTAACCAAAAAATAGATAAAATAGTATGGTAACCAAAATTACTCATAGCAGAACGCATACACAACAATACCATTAGATTTACAATTAATAAATCTAAGAATATTATTATTGGTCTAATATAACCTGAGTATCTTCCGGTTTTATTTTTCAATTAATGAATGTATTTAGTGAAATCCTTGTGTTCTTCTTTTAATAACTCTTCCGAAGAAAGTGTTTTAAAATAATCATACGTAATTTTCATGCCTTCAGATCTAGACACTTTTGCTTCCCAACCCAAAATTTCTTTTGCTTTAGTGGTGTCTGGTTGTCTTTGCATAGGATCATTAACGGGTAGTGGATGATATACTACCTTTTGATTGGTTCCAGTTAATTTGATTATTTCTTCTGCAAAATCTTTGATGGTAATTTCATCTGGATTACCAATATTTACTGGCAAATGATAATCTGAATGTAATAATCTATAAATACCTTCCACTTGATCATCTACATAACAGAATGAACGTGTTTGGCTTCCATCTCCAAAAATAGTTAAATCTTCGCCACGAAGTGCTTGCCCAATAAATGCTGGAATTACACGGCCGTCATTTAATCGCATTCTAGGTCCATAGGTGTTAAAAATTCGCACAATTCTAGTTTCTACACCGTGAAAAGTGTGATACGCCATGGTTATAGATTCTTGGAAACGTTTTGCTTCATCATAAACACCTCTTGGTCCAATGGTATTTACATTTCCATAATATTCTTCTATTTGCGGATGTATTAATGGATCTCCATAAACTTCAGAAGTTGAAGCAATAAGAATTCTTGCTTTTTTTACTCTAGCTAAGCCTAATAAGTTATGTGTTCCTAAAGACCCAACTTTTAGGGTTTGAATAGGAATTTTTAAATAATCAATTGGGCTTGCTGGGGATGCAAAATGTAAAATGTAATCTAATTTACCAGGTACATGAACAAACTTTGTAATATCATGATGATAAAATTCAAAATTTTTATCTTTAAAAAGATGTTCAATGTTTTTTAAATCACCAGTTATTAGGTTGTCCATTCCTATAACATAATATCCTTCTTTAATAAATCTATCGCAAAGGTGAGAACCTAAAAATCCTGCTGCACCTGTAATTAATATTCTTTTCATTTTATTTTTTTTCTAATTGGGGGTTAACTTTTATATTGAAAAGACAATAAAAAAGGACAAAAAACAAAACACCTCTTTGCCTCCACAAAAAAGATTCTGTCAAAAATAAGCTTATCATTAGAATCGCAAAAGCAATATGTATAAAATCTTTACTTTTAAAAGCAATTTTAGTGTTTATAAATAAAATTACCATTAACAATAAAAACCCAACAAGCCCTAATTCGGCAAAGTTTTGCACATATTGATTATGAAAATTAAACGTCCCATAACCGGGGTATAAGTTATACTTTTTTTCTTTTTCTAACAATTTATTTAAAGAAGCATTTAACCCAAATCCTTTCCATAAAATAGGCTCTTCTTCTAAAAACTCCGTAAACATTCTAAATTGATATACTCTAAATGCTGTGCCTGGAAAATAATCTGCTGGATGAAATTTTTCTTTTGTCCATGCATCGGCAATACTTATATTGTTTATTCCTTTCTCTTTATTTAAAGCAACATTGTGTGAAATCCCTTTGTCGGAATTCGTTCTAAATTCTACTAAAAATCGCTCTTTAATTTTTCCAAAAGAAATGACAAAACCTAATAAAAGTAAAAGAATTGTCAGGTTTCTTAAACGAAGCCTATTTGCAATCTTTGAATAAAAAAATACCTGAATCAAGACTAACAAAACAAAAATCACAATAATATTTTTTGATGACAATAAGATTACAAATACAAAAAGAAGTGCAGCTATTAGTTGTTCAAGTTTTGATTTGTGTTCCTTAATAAAAAAATAAAAAAAAGCAATTGCAACATAAACAGAAAAATGAATTGCATTTAATAACCTTGGAACCAATCCTGTGTCAGTATCATTGTCTGGCCCGTGATAAAAGAAAACACTACTCTCTTGGGTTAATAAAAATCGAACAACAGCTCTAACTAAATAATAAACTACGTATAGAGTCATTGCGTAACTATAATACTTTATTATTTTGGACTTTTGTTCATTTGAAAATGTTGGAATGAACAAAAATGCGATTGGAATTAATAAAAAAGTAATTTCTTTTGGTATTGCCTGAAGCGTTCTTTGTACATCAATTGACCAGAAATAGGACAATGACATCCATAAAAACAAAAGCATTGGAAACAATAAAGTTAAAGAAATTTTATTGCTTATTTTTCTACCATAAAAAAATGACGTTGCTACAAATATTCCTAGTAAAATATTGTTTAAACCCATTGAAATCGGTAAGGTAATCAACAATACTACAAAAGGAATAAACGCTTTGTTTTGTTTATTTTCTGTTAGAATTTCCAGCCAAACACTGTTCAAAAAGTTGTAAATATTGCTCATTTATCTTTTCCCAATTAAACGATTTTGCAATTGCTTCAAAATTATTTTGTACGAATTGCAAGTTATTACTTTTTTTAATTGTATTTAAGATTTTTTTAACTTCTTCTGCAGATGAAAAATAAAAGGCATTTTCTTGTAAAACTCCTTTATTGAAATCATTATTATGTGCAGCTATTAAAGCCTTTGAAGCCATTGCTTCTAATAACGAAGGATTAGTTCCTCCTACAGTATGTCCATGAAAATATATATTTGAAAAATAACGAAGGTTATTCAAATATTCTAAATCATAAACGGCTCCAATAAATCGAATGTGTTCAAAACTAGAAAACTTGTTTTTTAAATACGTTCCATATTTTGTGAGATGATTTCCAATAACTAGAATAGGTGTTTTTTCATCTGCCAAAGCAACTCCTTCTAGTACCATATCTAAATTGTTTTCAGGCTCAAAGCGGGCCATAAGCATATTGAAATTTTCTTTTTCAACTTGATATTCTTTTAAAATATCAGCATTTGCTTTATCAAAATTATGAGCTCCATATGCAATATAAGTGCTTTCTTTTTGGTATTTTTCTTGAATATACTTTTGAATCCCTATCGAATCAGAAATCAAATAATCGCTTTTCTTTACAGCTAATCGTTCTGCTATTTGGAGTGCTTTTTGAACTTTTTTAGAATATTTTGTTCTTTTCCATTCCAAACCATCCATATTGGTAATCACAATCGCGTCTTTTGGATGTAAAGAAAACCAAATCGAACTACTTGTATAACCTAGCTGAAGAATAATATCAAAATCTCTTTTTCTTGAATCTCTAATGCAATTTAAGTCATAAATAAACTGTCCGGCTGTTCCAATTTTAAATTCTGGATCATAACAATGAACAATTGTAACGTCATTAAAAATTTGCTGCTGATATGGATGATTGTGCGAATTATATACGTAAACCTCGTGTCCTTTTGAAGCGGCATACGTGGCAAAAAATTCTGCAAATTGCTCAAAACCACCATAATAATTTGGTATTCCTCGCGTTCCTAAAATTCCAATTCTCATTTGGTTTACTTTAACAAGAACAAATATAAACTTTTTAAGATATTTTAAGGCTTAAAACTCAATCCGCAAGAACTTTTTCAATTTTTGAAACATGTTTTTGAATAGAAAATTCCTCTATAGCTCTTGTATAGCCTTTTTGTCCCATTTCTAATCTCAACTTTTCATCGTTAATCAACTTTTCTATTGCATTTGTTAACTCTTGGATATTATTTGGTTCAATTAAAAAGCCTGTCTGTAATTGCTCAACTATTTCAGTCAATCCTCCATGATTTGAAGCAACAACTGGTTTTGAAGCTAACATTGCCTCTACTGCCACTAATCCAAATGGTTCAGGCTCGGTAGATGGAACTATCGCAATATCTATTGCTTTCCAAATGGTATTAATATTTGATTGAAATGGAATTATTTTTACCTTTTTCTCTATTTGATATTTTTGAATTTTTGTGTTTAGCTCTTTTAATATGTTTTGTTGATTATCCGTTGTGGAACCAACAAAAATTAATTTTAAATTAGAATGTTTTTGAGCCAAATAATGAAATGCCTCTAACAATACAAATTGACCTTTCCATCTGTTTATTCTACCAACTAAACCTACTACAATTTCTTCTTCAACTTCAAACAAATTTTTTCTGACCAATTCTATTTCATCTGTAGTAATATCGTTTGATTGGATTTCTAAACCATTACTAATTACACTGTAATTCTTTCTTTCTGTAAAAAATGATTCCCAAAAAGTTGCGGTTGCTTTTGAATTGTATATTGTGAAAAAGTTGCTCTTTCTATTTATTAAAAAACTGAAAAGTTTTGAAACTACTTTAGGTGATTCTATTATTTCATGCACGTGCCAAACATGCTTTATTCCTTTTATCCTTGCAAATATAAACCCTATTAAAACAGCCAAAGTATTTGAATAAACAATTTCAAATCGATATTTTTTATGCAATCTATTTAACGTTGAAAAACCTTGTCTTAAATGATTTAATAGCAACAAAAGATTTGTAGGTGTAAACATTTTTCGGTGCAATTTTATAACAGGCGCAATAAATACCTCAATGTTTTCTTTTTCTAATTCTATTTTTAGCGGACCATCATTGGGTAAAACCACAACGGGATAAAACTTTTGTTTATTAATATGTTTTAATAACAATAATAACGTTTTATCTGAGCCATACAATTCTGCCGATTGATGAACAAAAAGGATATTTTTCATTATTGCTCAATTATTTTATCCGTACTTTTTCTATAGGTGTCAAAACTTAACAATCCTCCAAGAATAAAAATTATTGCATCTCTTGGAATGTAAATTCCACTAATAATCAATGTTGTGAAAAGATAAAATAATCCAATTGAAGAGATTAACCTATTTACAAATAATTGATTAAGATTGTTTGTGTTGAATCTGTAAATTTTTAAATATAGCCTAATTAAAAAAATCAAAATTAATACTAAACCAAAAATTCCTGTTTTATAAAAAACAAAAACATACCCGTTATGTAATCTCGAGATATATTTCATGTCTTCATTTCCCAATGGTGCTTTAAATTTTAAATTTACTAAAGAACCATACCCTGTCCCTATTATATAGCTTGATGGGTTTTTTTTCATTAATTCAAATGCCCTATTGGCTTCATATCCTCTCCAATGATCCCAAAGTTCTTTATGGTTTTCTCTATCAATTTTTGTTTTAAAAATTTCTTCAGGAGCAATTTTAATTTTATATAAAAATGCTTCAACTCCTTTTGAATTACGATCAAGTTTTACAGAAAATAAATAAACATATAATAGTAAAATAAAAGCAACTGAAAAGCCTATAAAAACCAAAGTTCTTTTTGTGATTTTGGCATATCCTAACATCGAAAACCCAATTAAAAAAAGAATAACCAACATTGTTCTTGAGAAATACAAATAAATTGAGATGAGTAAAACTCCTAAAACAAGAATTTGAAGAATTTTATTTTCAACCAAAGATTTACCAAAATACTTCTTTGAAAATAATAAAAAATAAAAAGCAAAAACTTCAATAAAATTATCCAATCCAAAATCACCTCTTATGTTATTAATTGAATCATTTGCAAAATCACCTAGAATAAAAATTCCAAACAAATGAATAAAAGCAGTCAAACAGCCAATAAATAAAATTACTCTTAAAAATAAAGAAACATCTTTTATATTCTTAAAAAGCAAATAACTCAAAAAAATTGCATTGATGGGTTTTAAAAAATAAGTTATGTCTTTAATTATAAAACCAAGATTATGCTTACTATTAAAAAAACCAAGCCATCCAATTCCAAATATTAAAATTAAAGGGAAAAGATTATTTATTATTCTTTTAGAAATGGTAATATTACTCGTTAATAATAAACCACTTAATAATAAAAATTGTAATGCAAAATTTACTTTATAAGAGGGAAGATAAATTTCACACAATAAAACAATTACAAATAAAGTTATTGAGATATATTTTTTTGGAATCAAAACATCATTTTTTACATTCCAAATATAACTCAATTAAACAAAATATATTGCTAAAAATTACACATTTACTATTTAAGGCATATATTTGTAATTATTAATTTTTTTACCTACAATGAAAAAAGCCTTAATCACTGGAATTAATGGACAAGATGGCTCTTATCTGGCTGAGTTACTGTTAGAAAAAGGGTATGAAGTTCACGGAATCATCAGAAGAAGCTCTACGTTTAATACTGAAAGAATTGAACACCTATATATTGAATCATTAATTCAAGACTTACATAAAGATAAAAAAATTCACCTGCATTATGGTGACATGACCGATTCTACGAGCTTAATTCGTTTAGTACAAGAAATTCAGCCTGACGAAGTATATAATTTAGCTGCGCAATCACACGTTAAAGTTTCGTTTGATATGCCCGAATATACAGCTGAAACGGATGCGGTTGGGACATTACGTTTATTAGAAGCAATTAGAATTTGTGGATTAACTAAAAAAACTAAAATATATCAGGCTTCTACTTCTGAATTATACGGAAAAGTACAAGAAGTACCTCAAAAAGAAACAACGCCTTTTTATCCGCGTTCTCCTTATGGAGTGGCAAAAATTTACGCTTTTTGGATTACCAAAAATTATAGAGAATCGTATGGAATCTATGCTGTAAACGGAATTTTATTCAACCATGAATCAGAAAGAAGAGGTGAAACTTTTGTAACTAGAAAAATCACTCTTTCAGCTTCAAGAATTAAACATGGTATTCAAGAAAAATTATACCTAGGAAACCTTAACGCTATGCGCGATTGGGGTTATGCAAAAGACTATGTAGAATGTATGTGGTTAATGCTACAACAAGAACAACCTGAAGATTATGTAATTGCAACGGGAATTCAATATTCAGTTCGTTATTTCTGTGAATTAGCGTTTAAAGAAGCGGGTATTGAAATTGAATGGCAAGGTGAAAATGAAAATGAAAAAGGAATTTGTAAGGCTACTGGAAAAGTAATTATTGAAGTTGATCCTAACTATTATAGACCAGCTGAAGTAGAAAGTTTATTAGGAGATCCTACAAAAGCAAAAACTCAATTAGGCTGGAATCCAAGTCGCACTTCTATCGAAGAACTAGTAAAAATCATGATGCAACACGATTTAAACTATGTTGTTCGTTTTAAAGATAGAGATTCATTAAAAAAATACGAATAATTTCTCTATGAAAATATTAGTTACAGGCGGTAATGGCATGGTGGGCAGAAATATTTTGGAACATCCAAAAGCAAATCAGCACATCTTATTATCACCATCAAGTGCTGAACTGAATTTACGAGATTATAACGCAGTTGATGCTTATCTAAAAAAACACCAACCTGATTTTATCATTCATTCTGCAGGTTTAGTAGGCGGAATTCAAGCCAACATGGCAAGACCTGTAGATTTCCTGGTTTTCAATTTAGACATGGGAAGAAACATCATCATGGCGGCTAAAGAAAACGGAATCAAAGGGTTTATGAATATGGCCAGTTCTTGCATGTATCCGCGTGAAGCGCAAAATCCATTGCAAGAAGAATTAATTTTAAAAGGTGAATTAGAACCTACAAATGAAGGGTATGCTATTGCAAAAGTTGTCGCTACTCGTTTGTGCGAATATATTGTAAAAGAAAATCCAACATTGCAATACAAAACCGTTATACCATGTAATTTATATGGAAAATACGATAAGTTTTCGCCTGAACATTCACACATGGTTCCAGCGGTGATAAAAAAAATTTACGAAGCCAAACAAAATAACGCTTCCGAAATTGATATTTGGGGCGATGGTTTAGCTAGAAGAGAATTCATGTATACGGGAGATTTGGCCGACTTTGTATTTTATGCTTTAGAAAAATTTGACCAAATGCCACAAAACATAAACGTGGGATTAGGATTTGATTATACGATTAACGAATACTATCAAACCATTGCCAACGTAATTGGTTTTGAAGGAAAATTTGTTCACGATTTGTCTAAACCAATCGGAATGAAACAAAAATTAATTGATGATACCAAACTAAAGCAATTTGGTTGGCAACATCAAACCTCCTTAGAAGAAGGAATTAAAAAAACAGTTGAATATTATAAAACATCGGTTTTACATGATTAAATATCCATTAGCATCCTCAACTTGGGATGAAAAAGAAATAGAAGCCATCAATGGTGTTATCGCAAAAGACATGTACACCATGGGCGAAGGCGTAAAACAATTTGAAGACGATTTTGCAAAATTTGTCAATTCAAAATACGCGGTTATGGTAAATTCGGGCTCATCTGCCAATTTAATTGCTGTTGCCGCTATGTTTTATACTAAAAATCCAAAATTAAAAAGAGGAGATGAAGTAATTGTACCAGCAGTTTCTTGGTCAACAACTTATTATCCACTATACCAATATGGTTTAAAATTGAAGTTTGTAGATGTTGATTTACACACGTTAAATTTCGATTTAGAGCAATTGAAATTAGCCGTTTCCGATAACACTAAAATGATTTTAGCGGTAAATCTTTTGGGTAACCCAAATAATTTTGATGCCATAAAAGAAATCATCGGTTCTAGAGATGTCATCTTAATGGAAGATAACTGTGAATCAATGGGAGCGGAATTCAAAGGGAAACAAACTGGAACTTTTGGATTGGTTGGAACTTATTCTACCTTTTTCTCACATCACATGGCAACCATGGAAGGTGGTTTAATTGTAACTGATGACGAAGAAATGTATCACGTAATGGTTTGCTTGAGAGCGCATGGTTGGACACGTCATTTACCAAAAGAAAATAAAATCTCTAACAAAAGTGATAATTGGTTTGAAGAATCATTTCGCTTTTTATTACCTGGTTACAATGTGAGACCAGTAGAAATGAGTGGTGTAATCGGAGTGGAACAATTGAAAAAACTACCTTCGTTCTTAAACCAAAGAAGAAAAAATGCCGAGTTGTTTGTTTCTTTATTTAAGGATCATAAAGATTTCTACATTCAAAAAGACATCGACAACAGTAGTTGGTTTGGGTTTAGTTTTATTATCAAACCTGAATCTAATTTAAACCGATTAGATATTGTAAAAAAATTAGAAGAAAATCATATCGATTGTCGTCCGATAGTAACGGGTGATTTTACTAAAAACGAAGTGTTGAAGTACTTTGATTGTGAAATTTTTGGTGAAATGAAAAACGCTCAATACTTAGACAAAAAAGGTTTCTTTGTAGGCAATCATCAAATCGACTTAACGGAAGAAATTAAGCATTTATATAAAGTTTTATCATAATGCTTTTAGAAAAAATATTAAAAAATTTATCAAGCCAAGCGGCTCAAAGTGCTGTTTTTAAAGGCTTAACTGGTTTTTTTATGTTTATTTCTATTTCTTTTTTAGTTAGATTTCTTGGTGAAACAGGTTATGGTATATGGGTTTTAGTTTTTAGTTTTTTTCAATGGGGTTTATATTTTGATTTTGGAATTTCGAATGTTTTAAAATCAAAAATTCCTGAATTAATCTCAAAAAAACAAGAAAATCAAATTAATATTTTTATAGCCGAATCCATAAAAATTACAACTCTGATTGCTTTTGTATTATTATTTATTTGTGTGTTTTTTATTTATGTTTTTAATCTAAACGCCACTTTTAATATTGATATAGACCTTTATTTTACTAAAAAATTATTCTTTTTAAATGCAGTTTTTTTCTGTATTAACTTTGTATTGTCGATTAATAAATCACTTTATATTGGTGTTTTAAATCCTAAAATTTCAGAATTATCATCAACCATTACGCAGTTCTTCTTTTTTATATCAATTGGAATTGTTTTTATCTTCTTTAATTCAATATCTATTGAAGAAAAACTCTTAACAATTACTTTATTAAATGGCGTTAATACTACATTTATTAATGGTGTATTTTTATATTTATTTTTTAGAAAAAACAACTATAAGCCTTTACTTTTTCAAAAATTCAATTCTATTATTTCTAAAGAAATTTTTAATAATGGAATGAAATTTATGATCATACAAATTTTTATGGTAGTAATTTTTTTTTCTGATCCTTATTTTATAGCCTCCTATTGCAGTACAAAAGATGTTTCTGTGTTTGATGTTTTAAATCGTTTATACCAATTGCCACTATTAATAATCGTCTCTGGGTTAGCCTCTTTTTGGCCTTTTTTTTCTAAAAAATTTCACGAGAAACAATTTCTTTGGTTTAAGTCTACTTTTCAAAGATTTCAAAAAATATATTTCATGATTTTTATTGGTCTAATCTTTTTTACAATCCTATCTAACTATTTATTGCAATTTTGGGTTGGTAACGAAATGAGTTCTTATATCGATAAAAACTACTTAATTTTAATGATGTTCATTGTATTGTTTAGAATATACTTCACTTTTTATGCGAATTTTTTTAATGGTATAAATCGATTAAAAAGTCAAATTGTAGTTATGGGTTTAACTGCTGTCATTAAAATTCCATTAACTATATTTTTACTAAAAAACGGATTTGGTTTAAATGGAATATTTTTACAGTTATTATTTTTTATGTTACTTTGGGCTATATATTTTAAGATTGAATCTTCTATTGTAATCAATAAAATGATAAATGAATAATACTCCTTTTTTTTCTGTAATAACCGCAAGTTTTAATAGCGAAAGAACTATTTATAAAACTATAGAATCTCTATTAAATCAAACCTATACTAATTATGAATATATCATTATTGATGGAAATTCTAAGGATACTACATTAGATATTATTAAATCATTTGAGTCGAAATTTAAAGAGAAAAACATTACTTATAAATTCATATCAGAACCAGATAAAGGTATTTATGATGCTTGGAATAAAGGTGTTAAATTAGCAAATGGTGAGTGGATAAGTTTTATAGGCTCCGATGATTATTATCTAGATAACGCTTTATATAACTACTTTGAAGAAATAAAGAAATCATCAAAAAACATTAATTATATTTCTTCGAAAGTAATGGTAATAGACAGCAAAGGAAATAATATTCGAACAATCGGTAAAAAATTTAACTGGGCTAGCATTATTAATAATATGAATATTGCTCAAGTGGGTTCTTTTCATAAAAAAGAATTGTTTGATCATATCGGAGTGTTTTCTACAGATTATAAAATCGTAGGAGATTTAGATTTTTATATTCGTTGTAGAGAAGTTATAATACCTTCTTTTTTTAACACTGTTACCGCTAGAATGGAAAATAATGGTGTGAGTAATCAAATTCACAAAGCTTTAAATGAAGCTCTTAAAGTAAGATTGAAATATGGTTATGATTCAAAATTAAGTATTTATTTGAATCATTATATAATTTTAGTAAAATGCTATGCTAACTTAATACTAAAAAAATAAGGAGCTAAGCTCCTTATTTTTTATATAATTTTTGAATTTCTAATTTCATTTCTTCATTTGCAACCATGATAGGATCATAATGAGTTCCTGGTATAATTTTGATTTTAGCTTGAGAATTAATTGTATCAAACTCAACGAAATTATTTGGGAAAAAATATTTAAAAACATTCATTCCTTCTGCTTGGAATTTTTTCCCTTTATACTCAATTGTCATTTCATTAATCTTTACATTTCCTTGTTTTTCATTATTACCAAGATCAAGTCTGATGTTCATTGGAGCTGCATCTTCAGGAAAAACAAATGTAATGTCTTGTGGTTCATTTGAACTTTTCTTTTGAACTTTTAATAGATTTTCACCATTAAATGCATCTGAACCATCTTCAGTATAAAACAAATGGAATTCATCATCTTCGTTTATAACTGCTTTAAAATTAATTTTAAAACCGTCTGTTTCAACATTAGCCTCTTTAACTTTTAGCTCATCAACAGACTTTTCATCTTTACATCCAACAAATACAGATGTAAATAAAGCTATTAAAATAATAAATTTTGTTTTCATTATATATAAATTTTTGACAAAAGTAATATTTTTATTTAACAAACAAACATAAAAAAAAACTACTTTCTTTTAAAATCACCTCTTGAAAAATATTTTTCTACAAAACAATAAACTAAAATAAAAAAATAACGACTACCCATTTCTTTAATTTTTAATTTAGAAACACCATACTTTCTATTGGTCCATGAATTTGGTACAACTGTATAAGAATATCCTCTAATAATAGCTTTCAATGGCAATTCAATAGTTAAATTAAAATGAGGAGACAATATAGGTTTAACCCCATCAATTACTTCTTTTTTATATAGCTTAAATGCGTTTGTTGTATCATTATAATTAATTTGCATTACAATTCTAATAATGAAATTGGCAATTCGATTAATTATTTTTTTTACCCAAGGATAATCAATTACTTTTCCTCCCTTCATAAAACGACTCCCAAAAACACAATCATAATTACCCTCTAACATTGTTGTATAATATCTAATTAAATCATAAGGAGAATCTGATAAATCAGCCATCATCACAGCCACACAATCACCTGAAAAATGATCTAATCCATAACGAACTGCATATCCGAATCCATTTGGTCCTAAATTTGTGCCATATGATAATGCTGGATATTTTTTTGCTAGTTGTTCTAAAACGTACAATGTATTATCCTTGGAATTATCATTTACAACATAAATTTCATGGTCAATATTTACTTTAGAAAAAGCTTCTTCAATTTGATCGATTGTTTCTGCTATTGATTCTTCTTCGTTATAGGCTGGTATTACAATACTTAACTTCATTATTGCTTGATAATTGTGGCTTGATATATTTGTGTCAAAATATCGTTAATATTATACTTCCAATTCCAATCTGGATAATGTGCTTTAAATTTTGACACATCACTTATCCACCATATATGATCTCCTATTCGATTGGTTTCTGAATACTCATAATTCATAGGTTTACCTGTAATTTTTTCACACATTTCTATTGCTTCCGCCATTGAACAGTTAGAATATCTTCCCCCTCCAGCATTATATACTTCTCCTTGACGTGGATTTTGATAAAAATGCCAAAACATATTTACCAAGTCCCAACTATGAATGTTATCTCGAACTTGTTTTCCTTGATATCCAAAAACCGTATATTTATCACCTGTAATCGCACATTTCATTAAATAAGACAAGAAACCATGTAATTGTGTCCCCGAATGATTAGGCCCTGTCAAACAACCCCCTCGAAAAACACCAGTATTCATTCCAAAATATTTTCCATATTCTTGAACTAAAACATCTGCCGCTACTTTAGATACTCCAAAAAGAGAATGCTTCGTTTGATCAATACTCATTTTTTCATCTATTCCATCTTTAAAATATGGATGCTCTTCACTGATTTCCCATCTGTTTTCTAATTCAACCAAAGGTAAATAATTTGGAGTGTCGCCATAAACTTTATTGGTAGAAGTAAAAATAAATGTTGCATTTGGACAATAAAGTCTTGTCATTTCTAACATGTTAAGTGTCCCGTTTGCATTTACAGTGAAATCAGTTAATGGTTCTCTAGCTGCCCAATCATGACTTGGTTGTGCTGCTGTATGAATAATTAATTTGATGTCTGAATTATACTTTAAAAATACTTTTTGTAGTTCTTCAATGTTTCTAATATCAATTGCATAATGTTCAAAATTTGCAACCTCTTTAACTAATTTTTGAGTATTCCATTCAGTGGATGCGTTTTCACCAAAAAAAACTTGGCGCATGTTATTATCAATTCCTATAATTTTGTCAAATTTTTCAGCAAAAAAAGCTACAGATTCACTACCTATTAATCCCGAAGAACCGGTTATTACGCAAATATTCATGTTATTGAGTTATTTTATATTCTGTTATTTTTATTTTATCTTTAAAATTATCAGTATCAAATGCTTTCAAATAATAAGCATTGATCATATTGTCTTTTGGAAAATTTTCTTCATTAATTAATTTTCTAAAGTCATCAATATCTTTAATGTGGTAAGGTGAAAAAATTCCAGCCTTTAACATTGATAATGATGTTCTGCCTTGAAAAACAGTAGTTTTTGTATGAATTTCAAGATTAATCTCAGGGGCATACCTTATTATCGATGAAAATTTACCTTTTAAAGAAGAATATGCTTCTATTTCATAAAGAACATCTTTTTTTACAACAATTGGATCATTTAACATCATTGCATATTCATCAATTTTTACAAATTTAATTGGTTTAACATTTTCCTTTCTCTCAAGTAACAACATCTTTCTTTGATTATGAAGTAATGTGTCGGCAACCTTATAGTTTTTTATCAAAACAATATTTGTTTTAACTTCATCATAAAAAGGATATCTTAAATCAATAGTTTCATAATCTAACAAAACAAATTTTGGTGCGTTTTGAGAATTATAATGATTAAAATTTAAATCTTGTAAATATTTATCATAACACGAATACGACTGTAAAACTGGTCTTGGTAAATAATTTAAATTATTCTCTAATAATAAATGAATATTCCATGGAAAAATATCAACAGTACTTTTCCCAATTTTATTTAATATTTCAATAGGTAAAGCATTATTATTTGGAATTAACTTGCTCTTAGACTCTTCTTGAAAATTTACGAAGGTCTTAAAGTATTTTTCTTTGTTTAATTTATTAAAATACTTATCTAATGTAATCTCATTTTCTTTAAAACCTACAAATGCAACAATCGCTATTAATCCAAATAATATAACAGACTGTATGCTCTTTACTTTATAGTTTGTAAAATCTGGTAAACATATTATTAATAGCAAACTATACTTAAAAAAATCTAATATATGTTGTATGTCAGCCCTTACAAATGCTTGTTTGTATATTATAAAAATACATATAGCGAAAATTCCCAACTTAAAAATTTTTTCAAAAAACAACTCCTTTTTGAAAGGAAAAAATTGGAATAATAAAAAAAATACTGCTAATAGTATAAATGTAAATGCACACAATAACAAATATTTTCTAGATGGATCATTTAAATACATAATATCATTATATCCTGAAACAATATGATATCCTGAAATTATGTATTCTTTTAATGAAACGTTTAGTTGATATGACAGTAAATAAATCAGTATTATAGGTAAAATTGAAAAAAACAAAGCTCTTATGGTTTGCTCTTTTTTAAAGATTAACAAATAAATGATAGCTGTGTAAAACAAGACAAAAGATATAAGTCCAGTATTAAATTTTATAAAAAAAAGTAATATTATTATAGCTATCTGAAAAATATAATTTATGCCTTTTATGGTTTCTAAATTTCTATAAATCCAAAATGCTAAAAATAAAAGTAAAACTAAAGCTGCACCACCATTTGGATAAGCAGGAATAATTGCCGTTAACAAAACAGCAATCAAAACAACTGCTATTTTGTTTACATAACTTCTTAAGCTTAAATAAAATATTATTGTAAAATTTAGATAATAAAATATATCAAAAAACAAAAGACTCCATTTGCTTGCTTCCCATCCGTTTTTAATAATCAAATAAGATAGCGGTCCATAAGTGAAAGCAACATCTTTCCCCCAAATTAAATCTAAATTTCCACTATATTTTAGCGCCAATGACCATGAAGGGTCAAGTGAATTCCAAAAATAATTATCTGTAGAAATTGGATAAAGTCCTGTGATAAAAAAAGTTGGGAAAATAACATATGTTAATAGAATAGCTATTAATAAGTAAAGTGTGTTTTTAGAAAAAATCTGAGTTTTGTTTAAATCCATCTTACTTTAATATTGATTCCAACTGTTTTTCATTTTCTTTAATCCAAATATAAATATCTTTAAAAATATCTTCAACCGATTTTTTTGGTTGCCAACCTATTTCATT
>ERZ1034365.457-NODE-457-length-22466-cov-7.432936_pt1 | contig 22466 bp, 24 predicted proteins | sample MGYA00520615_ERZ1034365 | MGnify/ENA primary metagenome ERZ1034365 (study PRJEB33736, sample SAMEA104284505) | Azolla filiculoides | biome: Urban; feature: Water surface; material: Ditch water | place: Netherlands | collected 2015-10-28 | depth 0-0.1 m ...
CGCAAGCTGACCATCCCGCCACATCTGGGTTACGGCGCACGTGGCGCTGGCGGCGTCATTCCGCCGAATGCGACCCTGGTTTTCGAGGTTGAACTCCTCGGTCTGCGATGAGCGCTTCCGACGATCCGTGGGCCAAGTGGCGCAAGCCCGAGGCCCCTGCGGCCGAAGCTGAGCCGAAAAAGGAATTTCGGCGCGAGGCTGCCCCCGAAGGCGAGCCGCGCCAAAAGCCCGAGAATCCTTGGGGCAAGGCCGCTCCGGAAAAACGGCCGGCCAGGAAGTCCTTTGACGCCGCGCCCGTCGAGGCCGCCGAGGAAACGAGCTTGCCGGATGGCACGCTGGGCGTTCGTCGCTCGGCCAATGCCTCGCCGCGTGCCCCCAACAAGCTGCCGCTGCGTGGCGGTTCGTCCTTGCGCAAGCCGTTTGCCCCGAAGGTGGCACCGGTCTTGCCGGACACTACGCGGGAAAGGCCACCGCGCCCGGAGCCAGCCGAACGGCCAGCCCCGGTTGTCCGACCGGCCATCGTTCGCGAAGGTCCGCCGCCGGAAGGTGTGCGTTTGTCCAAGGTGATGTCGGAGCGTGGCCTCTGTTCGCGCCGCGAGGCCGACCTGTGGATCGAACGCGGCTGGGTCTTCGTCGATGGCGAGCGGGTCAGCGAACTCGGTTCGCGTATCGATCCGACTGCCGAGGTGGCGATCTCGAAAGAGGCCAAGTTCGATCAGGCCAAACAGGTCACCGTGCTCCTCAACAAGCCGGTCGGCTATGTCTCGGGCCAGCCGGAACCGGGCTTTACGCCGGCAATTACGCTGATCACGCCGGACAACCAGGTGCGCCAGTCGGGTGACCCGGAATTCAAGCCGTGGATGATGCGCGGCCTGGCCCCGGCCGGGCGGCTCGACATCGATTCGACAGGTTTGTTGGTGCTGACGCAGGATGGTCGCGTTGCCAAAAAGCTGATCGGCGAGGACAGCCAGGCGGAGAAGGAATACCTGGTACGGGTCGCCGGCGAGATGATCAAGGGCGGCCTCGAGCTGCTCAATCACGGCCTGGAACTCGACGGTCAGGCCCTCAAGCCGGCGCGCGTCAAGCAACTCAACGAGGACCAGCTGCACTTCATCCTCAAGGAAGGCAAGAAGCGCCAGATCCGCCGTATGTGCGAACTGGTCGGCTTGCGTGTCATCGGGCTGAAGCGGGTACGTATTGGTCGCGTCAAGCTCGGTGAGCTGGAAGTTGGTCAGTGGCGGTTTTTGCGGGCTGACGAGGCTTTCTGAGTCCGATTTTTCGCTGACTCGCAGAAAACAAAACGCCGGCCGGGATCAACCGGGCCGGCGTTTTTTTGGGCCGCCGAAAGTCAGGCGGCGCGCACCGGCGGCATCATGACGCATTCGCCTTCGATGACGGTCTTGCCGGCAACGGTACACACCGTGTCGAGAATGACGCGGTTCTTGGCGACATTGACTTCGCGCACGGTGACGGTGGCGGTGACGGTGTCGCCCGGCTTGACCGGAGCCTTGAACTTCAGGGTTTGCGAGAGGTAGATGGTGCCGGGTCCGGGCAGCTTGTTGGCCAGGGTGGCAGAGATGAAGCCGGCCGACAGCATGCCGTGGGCGATGCGCGTGCCGAACATCGTGCCCTTGCAGTATTCCTCGTCGAGGTGGGCCGGATTGACGTCGGTCGAGATGCCGGCAAACAGGATGATGTCGGTTTCGGTGACGGTCTTGGATGTGCTGGCAGACATGCCGGGTTGCAGTTCGTCGATGTGATACGCCATGGCTGGGCTCCTTGCTGGGTTTATTGAAATTTGAAACGGCACTCTAACATACGTTAGCGTATGGTAGAAACTGGCTCGCTATTCTGTGCGCAGGGCGTCGACCGGGTCAAGCCGTGCCGCATTGCGGGCGGGCAGGACGCCGGCGAGCAGGCCGATGGCGATGGCGACCCCTTCGGCGAGCAGGACGAAGCTGAGCGGCGTATGCACGGGCAGGGCAGGCAGGGCGAAATGGATGAGTTGGGCCAGCCCGATGCCGAGGATGAGCCCGAACAGGCCGCCGAGCGCCGAAAGGGCGACCGCTTCGCCGAGGAAGAGGGCGAGGATGGTGCGCCGTGGGGCGCCGAGCGCGACGAGCAGGCCGATTTCACTGGTCCGTTCGGTGACGGCGATGGTCATGATGGTGACGATGCCGACGCCGCCGACCAGCAGCGAAATGCCGCCGAGGGCGCCGACCGCCATGGTCAGCACATTGAGGATGTTGGAGAGCGTTTTGAGCATGTCCTCCTGCGTCACGATAGTGAAGTCCTCGTGGCCGTGACGCTCGATCAGCCGGGCCTTGACGCGACTGGCGACGATGGCTGACGAAACCCCTTCTTCGGCCGCGATATTGATTTCATCGACGCCTTCGCGGTTGAACAACTCCTGGGCGCGAGCGGTGGGAATGAAGGCTGTGTCGTCGAGGTCTATGCCGAGGAACTGCCCTTTCGGGGCGAGGACGCCGATGATGCGGAAATGCAGGCCGCCGATGCGCAGGCGCTGGCCGAGCGGGTTGTCGCTGCCGAACAGTTCTGTTTTTAGTTTCGAACCAAGGACGACAAAGGCGCGGGCGCTGCCCTCATCGTCGGCGGGCAGGAACTGGCCGCTTTGCACGGTCGACTTGAAAATTTGCGGCAGTTTGGAATTCACGCCGTAGACCAGGGTGCGCCGGGTCCGCCCATTGCCGCCGACTTCGGCATTGCCCCGGGCATTCGGGGTGACGGCGACGACATGGGGCAGGCGCTCGAGCGATTTGGCATCGTCGAGCGACAGCGGGCGCGCGCTCGACGGCAGGCCGGAGGGCGAGCCGCCGGTTTTCGTCTTGCCCGGCGCGACGGTGATGACATTGGTGCCGAACTGGGTGAATTCGCCAAGCACGAAACGGTGGATGCCTTCGCCGATGGAAGTGAGGAGGATGACGGCTGCGATGCCGACGGCAATGCCAAGCAGGGTCAGGAAGCTGCGCAGACGCTGCGCCGTAATGGCGCGGATGGCAAGTTGAAGGGAATCGGCCCAGAGCATGTCAGTGCTTCATCAAGGCTTGCACCGGGTCGAGCCGGGCGGCGCGACGGGCCGGCATGACGCCGAAGAGCAGGCCGGTGGCAAGCGCCGTGCTGAGCCCGGCAATCACCGCCCAGTCGGGCGGATAAGCCGGAAACACGGGGAAAATCTGGCGTAGCGCGAAAGCCCCCATCTGGCCGAGCAGGTAGCCGAGCAGGGCGCCGACGGCAGAGAGCATGGCGGCTTCGGCGAGAAAGGCCAGGCGGATGCTCCGGGCGCTGGCCCCGAGCGCCTTGAGCAGGCCGATTTCGCCGGTGCGCTGGGTGACGGCGACAAGCATGACGTTCATGACCAGGATGCCGGCCACGGCCAGGCTGATCGCGGCAATGCCGGCGACGGCCAGGGTCAGCGCGCCGAGCAGCTTGTCGAAGGTGGCGAGCACGGCATCCTGGGTGATCACCGTGACGTCCTCCTCGCCGCGGTGGCGTTGCTTGAGCAAGTCCATCGCCTGTTCCTTGGTGCCGGGAATGGCTTCGCGGCTGTTGGCCTCGATCATGATGCGGAACAGCGTGTTCGAATTGAACATGGCCTGGGCCAGCGAGACCGGGACGATGACCAGCTCGTCGGTATTCAGGCCCAGCCCCTGACCAGTCGATTTGAGGACGCCGATGACGCGCAGGCGGCGGTCGCCGACGCGGACCAGCTGGCCGACGGCCGGCTGGCTACCAAACAATTCCTGGCGGATTTTTGCGCCGATCACGGCAACCGACGAGCCGCGACTCCAGTCTTCCTCCGGCAGCCCCTGGCCTTGGGCGATCTCGAAATTGCGCAGGGGAATGAATTCGGCCGTCGATCCGGCCACCATGACTTCGCGCAGCTTGCCACCGAAGCTGATTTCCGAGGTGCCGACGGCGAGCGGCGCGACGCGGCGGGCGCCGGGCAGGCGACGCAGGCTGGCGGCATCGTCGACGGTGAGGTCGCGCGGTGTGCTGGTGATGGCATTGGCCGGATTGAAGCCGCCCGTCCCCGAGCGGCCGGGCAGGACGATGACGAGATTGGTGCCGAGCGAGGAAAACTGGCCGACGACGTAGCGTCGGGCGCCATCGCCGAGTGCCGTGAGGATGACCACGGCGGCGACGCCAATCGACATGGCAAGGACCGACAGCGTAGTCCGCATCGGGTAGCCGGTCGCCGCATCGCGGGCAAAGCGCAGGGTGTCAGCCAGACGCATGGGCGTTTGCGCCGCTGTCGCTTTTCAGTCGCCCGTCTTCCATGACCAGCTGGCGCTTGGCGCGGGCGCCCATGTCCTGGTCGTGGGTGACGACGATGAGCGTGACGCCGCTGGCATTGAGGGCTTCGAGCAGATGGACGACTTCTTCACCCGTGTGGCGGTCGAGGTTGCCTGTCGGTTCGTCGGCCAGGATCAGGGCCGGCTGCATGATGGTGGCGCGGGCAATGGCGACGCGCTGGCGCTGGCCGCCGGAGAGCTGGTCGGGCTTGTGGTCGGCCCGGTTGTCCAGGCCGAAATCCTTGAGCGCCCGGGTGACGCGCTGGTTGCGCTGGCTCGCTGGAATGCCGGCCAGCATCATCGGCAGGGCGATGTTTTCGGCGGCAGTCAGGCGCGGTACGAGATGAAAGCTCTGGAAGACGAAGCCGATCCGGGTGCTGCGCACGCTTGCCTGCTCGTCGGGCGAGAGGGTCGTGACGTCGCGACCTTCGAGCAAGTAGCTGCCTTCGTTCGGCCGGTCGAGCAGGCCGAGGAGATTGAGCAGGGTCGATTTGCCGGAGCCGGACGGCCCCATGATGGCGACGTATTCGCCGGCGTCGATCTGCAGGTTGAGCCCGGCCAGGGCGTGCACCGTGGTGTCGCCGAGCAGGAAACGGCGTTCGATGCCGGCGAGCTGGATCAGCGACATGAGCCTACTTCGCCTTGGCCTGGGCTTTTTCGTCCGGCGTCACCTTGGCCCCGGCCTTGACGCCCTCCTTGTCGAGCGAGGTGACGATACGTTCGCCGGCGCTCAGGCCCTCGAGCACCTCGGTGTATTCCCAATTGCTCAGGCCGGTCTTGATCGGGCGTTCGTCGAGCTTGCCGCTCTCGGCATTGAAGACCAGCACCTTGCTGCCCTCCTGGATGGCAGCAGTGGGGATGCGCAGGACATTGTCGCGGCCGTTCAGGATGATTTCGACATCGGCGCTGTAGCCGACGAGCAGCTTGCCGCTTGTCTCCGGATGGTCGAAGTCGACTTCGATGTCGACCGTGCGTGCTTGCTTTTCCAGGGCTGAAACGTAGGGGGCGACGCGGCGCACCTTGCCGGGCAGCAGCTTGCCCGGTTGGGCATCCAGGCTGATGCGGACTGGCTGACCGATCTGGATTTTCGGGGCGTCGACCTCGTCCATCGGCGCCTTGACGTAGAGGCAGCTGTCGTCGATGAGGTCGATGGCCGGTGGCGTCGGTACGCCGGGCGGCGATGGGGTCGAGTATTCGCCGAGTTCGCCGACGATCTTGGCGACGGTGCCGGCAAAGGGTGCATAGAGCGAGACGCGGCCCTGCTCGACGCGGGTACTCTTCAGTTTGGCTTCGGCCTGGGCAATATCGGCCTTGGCGGTATTGCAACTGGCGCGGCGGACTTCGGCGTCGGTGCGCGCCGTCTCTTCCCTACTGGTCGAGACAAAGCCCCTGGCCCGCAGTTCGGATTGGCGCTTCGCCTCCTTTTCGGCATTGGCCGCCGCAATGCAGGCTTCCTCGCTACGCTTGGCGCTCAGCGTGATCTGCGCCTGGGCCAGCGCGGTGTTGGCCTGCTGGTCATCGTTCCACAGCTTGAGCAGCAACTGGCCCTTCTTGACCTTGTCGCCCTCCTTGACGCCGAGGTACTCGATGCGGCCGCCGACGATGGTCGACAACTTGGTGCGCAGGCAGGCTTCGACGGTGCCGGCGCGGGTGTTGGCGAGGGTGGCCTCGACCTTGCCTGCGGCAACTTCCTTGAGGACAACCGGAATTGGCTTGGGGCGTGTAAAGAAAAACAGGCCGAGGCCTATGAGGGCGATGACAGCAAAAATGATGGCAATGCGACGCATGGTGTTTCCTATCGAAAACCCGGCAACCAGCCGGATTGTTCATGGCCCCAGACCGGTTCGAGAGCACCCTGGTAGAGGGCTTCGATGACCGGCGGCTCCTGCCAGGGCTCGTTCATGAAGGTCAGGCCGATTTCCTCGACGGTGCGGCCGGACCAGTAATGCTCGGCGACTTCGTCAAGGGCGCCGAGCGACAGGCTGTGCGGCAGGCGCAGGTAGTCGAGCCAGCTGGCGTCGTGGAAGGAGCAGATATAGGCGCCCTTGGTCCGCGAGCAGGTCAGGTTCTTGCCGAAAATGCGCTGCGGGTGCTTGAGGCGGAAGGTCGTCGCATCGGTGCGCGTGGCGAATTGCAGCAGGGCGTGCAGGCGGCTGGGAAAATGGTTGTAGCGGCGCTGCCGGAAATACTCGAGATGGTATTCGGCAAAATAGTTCTGTACTGAGAGCAACTGGTCGCCAGGCGTCGGCGCCCCGCCTTCCGGTGACGCCAGCGTGCCGCCGAAGGGGCTGCCCTTGAGGATGTCCCAGCCCGGCAGCTCGGCGCCCGGCTCGAGCCAGCAGAAGAGTTCCAGTGTTGCGGTGTCCTTGATCAGATTGTCCATGGACCTGAGGAATGGGGGGAATAACACCATTCTGAACGATCACTCGGCATTGTCCAATGAGTGTGTGCAAATAGCATCACTCAAGTGACCAAAACTATGACATTTGGCATATGATTCGCGGAGGGGCGGAAAGATTGTGGCTGCGACGTTTCAGGCGCTATCACCATTGTCTTCGCCGGGGAATCGGGTAGGGATATCGCAATGCCGAATGGTGTCTTGTTGAAATGAATCTGCGCAAAGCCTTTTTCAGCGTTTTGCTCGCTCTGGCCGGGGTGCTTCTCCTCATCGCCGGTGCGACACTAGGCGCGCTGTCGGCCTACAACGATGGTCAGGCGGCGGCCAGGCATCGCCAGGGCTCGATGGCCTTGATGAGTTCGGTGCGCCATGAGGTCGATCTGCTTGGTCGTCTGGTCAGTTCCTACGTCAGCACTGCCAACCCCCGCTATCTCATTTACTACTACGATATCCTGGCCATCCGCGAAGGCAGCAAGCGCGCCCCGGAGGCCATACCGGAAACCTACTGGGATCAGGTCATCGGCGGCACCATGGCTTACGTCTCGCCGCAGCCCGGACCCGGACTGGCGCTCGCCGAGCGGATCAAGCTGCTGGGTTTCGATCCGGGTGAGGTGGCGGTGCTCAACCGGGTGTTCGCCATTACCGAGCAGATGAAGCAGGTCGAGCAGGTGGCATTTGCCGCCACCCAGGGTTTGTATGATCCGCTCCGGCGCGAATTTGTTTCCGAGGCCGAGCCCCAGCATGCCTTTGCCAGCGATTTGCTGCACGAAGCGCCCTATCTCAAGCTGCGGGCAGAACTGGCGATTGCCGTCGATGAACTCACCCGTCAGGTCGACCAGCGGACGACCACGGACCTGACCCAGGCTGGCGAGTTGCTGCTGCGCTGGATTCTCGCTGTCCTGTTCCTGCTGCTCGCCGCCGGCGGGGCGCTGGTGCTCAGTTACAACTATCTGAAAAGGCATCTGCTGGCCCCCCTGACCGCACTGCACCAGACGGCCATGGCGCTGGCCGAAAAATCATTCAGCGAACGCGTCGGTGATCTCAAGGGAGTCGAGGAGGTGCAGTTGCTGGCGGCGACCATCGACAGCATGGCGGCAGCCATCGAGGCCGATATCGACCAGCGCGAACTGGTTCAGCGCTCCTTGCGCCAGGCCCGGGCCAGGGCCGAAGTGGCGGCTGAGGCGAAATCGATATTCCTGGCCAACATGAGCCATGAAATCCGGACGCCGATGAATGCCATTCTCGGCATGGCCTATCTGGCGCTCCAGTCAGGCCTGCCGCCCAGGCAGCACGACTATGTGGCGAAGATACACACGGCGGCCCACTCCCTGCTCGGCATCCTGAATGACGTGCTCGACTTTTCCAAGATCGAGGCCGGCAAGGTGGCGCTCGAAGCGCTGCCTTTCGATCTCGAGCCGGTTATCCAGAATGCGCTCTTCGTCGTCCAGCAGCGGGCTGAGGGGAAGCACATCGAACTGATTCTTGATTTTCTGCCGACGCGGAACATGCAACATCTGGTCGGCGATCCACTGCGCCTGGGCCAGGTCCTGATCAATCTGCTCTCCAATGCCGTCAAGTTCACCGAGGCCGGTCATGTCCGTCTGGTCGTCAGCGAGCGCTCGAGCGACGAGCTGACATCGACCCTCGTCTTTCGTGTCGAAGATACCGGGATCGGGATGACGGCAGAACAGATCGGCCGGCTGTTCCAGGAGTTCTCCCAGGCCGACGGCTCGACCACGCGCCGCTATGGCGGGTCGGGCCTGGGGCTGGCCATATCGAAGCGCCTGCTCGCCGCGATGGGCAGCGAAATCAGGGTGGAAAGTCAGGTCGGCCGGGGCAGCGTCTTCCACTTCGCCATGCAGTTGCCGCACGAGGCTGTGGCTGAAGGGGGCGACGGTGTCGCCCGGACTGTCATGTGCCAGCGGGCGCTTGTGGCCGACGACTACCCGGTGGCTCGGGAAAGCATGGCAGCCATGCTGCTGGCCATGGGCTGTGCCTCGGTCGAGCAGGCATCCGGGGGGCTCGATGCCCTGGCGCGCATGACGCGCGCTTCGGCAGAAGGGCGGACCTACGATTTGTTGTTGCTCGACTGGCTGATGCCCGACATGTCCGGCAGCGAACTGATCGAGGCGCTCGCCTCGCGGGGGATCGGACTGCCGGCGAGGACGGTCGTGGTTTCGGTGGCGGATGCCTCGCTGTTGCGGCATGAGGTCGAGCCGGCCGGGATCGAGGTTATCCAGAAGCCGCTTTTGCCCAATGTGGTGCGCCGACTCTTCGGCCTGAACGTCGACCTGAGGCCCGCGATCTGGCCGGAACACCTTGTCCCCCGTCCGGGATGCCTGCAGGGCATGTCGATACTCCTCGTCGAGGACAATGAACTCAACCAGCAGGTGGCCGGGGAAATTCTCAAGGGCTGGGGGGCCAACGTGGACATCGCGGCGAACGGGCAGATCGCGCTGGATATGTTGTCTGGCAAAGGTGCCGGCTATTATGCGGCAGTCCTGATGGACTTCGAGATGCCCGTCATGGACGGGCGGGAGGCGACGCGCCATTTGCGCGAGGACGAGCGTTTCCGGGATCTGCCGATTATCGCCATGACGGCACACGTGGCCGGGCAGGGCATGAAGGAAAGCATGGCAACCGGCGTCAATGGTTATCTCGCCAAGCCCTTTGAGCCGGAAGGCCTGCTTGCCATGCTGCAACCCTACTGGCCGGGCCTGATTGCCCCCGTTCTGCCAGCCCGTGATGAGCTCGTGCGCAGCGACGATGATCTCGCCTTCATTGCCGCCCTGGCGGCAATTCCACAAATCGACTCGGCCATTCTTTTCCGGCGCTTTGCCGGGCGATTTCCGTTTCTGGCCCAGGCTTTATCCCGTTTTGCCGTGGATTTTCACGACTGGTCCGGTCGCCTCGATGTCATGCTGGTCGATGGCGACCAGGCGGCTGTGCAACGCCATGTGCATACGCTGGCCGGACTGGCCGGCACTTTCGCCATGACCCGCTTGCAGGCGACCCTGCATGATCTGGAGCAGGCCATCCAGCGCGGGATGGTCGAGCCGATTGAGGAAAAAGCGGCCGTTGATCTCGAGTTGCAGGCAATGCTGGAAGCGATCGAGCGGATGCCGGCCAGCTATTCGGCATCGGTAGTCGCCACCGATGCCCGGCCACTTGACGTGGTTCTGGCCCAGTTGCGAACCCAGTTGGCAGAAGGGGATGGCGAGGCCGAAGAGGTCTGGCGCATGAACAAGGGACGCCTGGTCGGCATCTATTCGCCGCGACAGGTGGCAGCGATCGACCACGCGATCGAACAATGGGATTTTGATGAGGCATTGCACATCTTGGACGACTCTTTTAAAAGCGGGGGCGGACAGTGACCGCGAAAAACGCATGCGTACTGGTGATTGACGACACACCGGCCAATCTCAGTCTGCTCAACCAGTTGTTGCGCACCCACTACCGGGTCAAACTGGCCAATGGGGGTGCCAAAGGGCTGGAACTGGCCACCAGCGCGCGGCCCGACCTCATCCTGCTCGATGTCATGATGCCGGATATGGACGGCTACGAGGTTTGCCGGCGTCTCAAGGCCAATCCGGCGACGGCCGGTGCGCCGGTGATTTTCCTGACAGCCAAGGCCGGGGCGGACGATGAGGAGTACGGGCTGGCCGTGGGTGCGGTCGACTTCATCCGCAAGCCAATTGCCCCCTCGGTGGTGCTGGCGCGGGTGCGCACGCATCTGCAAATACGGACCTGGCAGACTTTTCTCGAAGACAAGAGTGCCTGGCTGCAAAGCGAAGTCGAGCGTCGGGTCAACGAGGTCCTGCGCCTGCAGGAGGCGTCGATTCGCGTCATGGTCTCGCTGGCCGAGTTCCGTGATGAATGCACGGGCAACCATATCCGCCGCACCCAGGATTACGTCCGCCTGCTGGCCGACTGCCTGAGCCGTGAAGAACGCGATCGCGCCTTCCTTTCGGCCGAGCACATCGACCAGATCGCCAAGGCGGCACCGCTCCACGACATCGGCAAGATTGCCATTCCTGACTACATCCTGCTCAAGCAGGGGCGGCACACGCCGGAGGAATTCGAGATCATGAAGACCCATTCGGTCAAGGGTGAAAGCATGCTGCTCCGCTCGCAGCATGAACTCGGCGACGAGAATCTGATGCTCCTGTATGCCGCCCAGATCGCCCGCAGCCACCACGAACGCTGGGATGGCTCCGGTTATCCGGATGGCCTGGCCGGTGAGGCCATTCCCTTGCCGGCCAGGCTCATGGCGGTGGCCGATGTCTATGACGCCCTGCGTTCGCGCCGGCCTTACAAGCGCGCCTTCGATCATGCCGAGGCCTACGATATTCTGCTGCAGGGGAGAGCCACCCATTTTGATCCCCTGCTGATCGATGCATTTATAGCCCTGGAGACGGATTTTGCGGAAATTGCCATTAAACTGGCCGATGAGTGAATCTGCCATGTCCAGGAAGAACTGTCGCTGATATGCCCACAAAACTTTCGAACATTGGCCTGATGTCGCTGCTTGCAGCGCTGGCTGTGCCGGCCCAGGCAGTCGACCTGACCTGGTCGGGCTTCGCCACGGCTGGATTTGCCCTGTCGGACAAGCCCTACAAATATCAGCGCTTTGTCGATGACCGGGGTAGCTTCCAGCGCGACAGCATTCTCGGCGCCCAGCTCGATGCCCGCTTGTCGCAGCAGTGGAGTGCCACCGTCCAGGCCAAGCTGGCGCCCTCCGATCATTCCGACAGCGACTGGCAGGCCTCGCTGGCCTGGGCTTTCGTGTCATGGCGGCCGAGCGACGACTGGCTGATTCGGGCCGGCAAGATACGCCTGCCGATGATGCTCAATACCGAAAATCACGACGTCGGCTCAACCTTCGATTTTGCCCGCCTGCCGCAGGAGGTGTACTCGATGTCGCCGCTGACCGACCTGGTCGGGCTGGGCGTCAGCAAGACCTGGTTTGGCGAGAGCCTGGATTGGATCGCCGAGGCCTATGCCGGCAAGGCCAAGACCTACTGGCGCTATTACGGCCGGGAGATGACGCCGGACCAGAATGCCTCCGGCAGCTGGTTTCTGGCGTATGACTTCAAAAGCAGTGGCCTGGTGCTGACGGCGCGCAGCCTGGATAACACCTTCCGGCTCGGGGCGCATCGCGTCGAGGTGTCGCGGGAGGGTGCCAAGATCGGGCGACCCATCGTCAATATCGGCGGCATTTACCAGTTCGGTGAAGGTGGCGACGAGAAGATCGTTGTGCCCCTGGCCACGGCCGGGGCGAGCATCCTGTTGCCGGCCAATATCCGGATGACCGGCGAATATGCCTGGATCAAGATCGATAGCTCCAGCGAGGGGCTGAATCGCTGGGGCGCCTACCTCGCTCTGTCGAAACGCCTGGGCGCCTGGACGCCCTATGTCTATTACGCGACGGCAAAGTCGAAGGACTCAGCCCTCCAGAAATATCAGCGCATCAACAGCAATGTCGTCCCGGCGCCCTATGCTGCCTCCCAGAAATTCATGGCCGATATTCTCTCGCCTTACGATCAATCGACCGTGGCGCTGGGAACGAGCTATCGCCTGACGCCGAGCAGCCTGCTCAAGGCCGAATGGTCGCAAGTGAATACCGGCGTTGCCTCCAGTCTGGTCGATGCGCCCTCCGGGGGTAACAGCGCGGACCAGCATATCAACGTGCTTTCCATGTCCTATAACGTCACCTTCTGAGCGCCATGATGTGCCGTATCTTCCTCCTCCTGCTGGTCGTTAGCCTGCCCCTGACCGGGCTGGCCGAGGAGGGGCTCGTCTTCATCGGGAATGGTGCGCTGCCCAAGGCCGATCTGTCGGCGTTGCAACGCCTTTACACCGGGCGTGCGGTGTCGCTTGGCGAGCAGCAGGCCATTCCCGTCAATTTACCGGCCGGTCATCCGGTACGTGAACGGTTTCTGGCCACAGTGATGGGGCAGAACGAGGAACAGTACACGGGCTACTGGCTGGTCCGCCGCTATGTCGGGAAAGGCGCGCCGCCCAAGGAGCTGCCGGATGTCGATGCGATGGTGGCTTATGTCCTGGCGACGCCCGGTGCGGTTGCCTATGTTCCGGCGGCGAAAGTTCCAACCGGCAGCAACGTGATCTTCCGTCGTTAACGCGCTGGCTTTTTTCTGCCGGAGTGATAAGCTGGATTCGTGTTGTGGTTTGTAGCAAGCCCGGCATGTTGTGGTGGTACCCGCTACGCTGCTGGAGATTCTATGGCAGGTTTCAATAGAAGTTTTCTTGAGATGACCGTGTAGTACTCCGTAACGGCGAATAGCCGATTGCCCCAGCCGAAAGAGCCGGGGCTGCAGTAACCGAAGCCCGTGCCTGAAAAGCATGGGCTTCACGCTTTCCGGGTCGGCAAATCTGGCTTAGTCCTGAATCTCTGCGCTGCAGTCGCAGCCTTTGCCGGCCGCTATCCAGCGGGCGAGCTGCCGCCTGATGAAGGCTTCGGCGCTCCCCGGTAGCCAGCCGAAATATTCTCCCGGATTGACGAGCAAGTCACAGTGATAGCGCGCTTCGCTGTTCGACCAGGTCAGTGCCGGGCATGGCCCTTTCGATTGCAGGAAGCGGAGGCGGCCGGCCGGGCAGGTTTCCAGTGCGCAGCAGACGCCGCAGCCATTGCAGGCTTGTCCTTCGGCCGGTTTGTTGGGCGCGTTGCGGTGGAGGTGTATGGTCTGCTCGTACATCGGCAATGCCGGCTGGGGTTCAGGGGCGACTCAGAAACAGCTCGGGATCGACCGCGGTGTTGTTGAGTATGACCGCCCAGTGCAGGTGTGGGCCGGTAACACGGCCGGTGGCGCCAACCGCGCCGATGCGTTCCCCTTTTTTGACCGGCTGCCCGGTCTGTACGTCGGTGCGTGAGAGATGCATGTAAGCCGTGATCAGCCCCTGCCCGTGGTCGATGAAGACGGTGTTGCCATTGAAGAAGTAATCGCCGACGTTGGCTACGACACCGTCAGCCGGCGCCGTGACGGGCGCGCCGGTACCGACCGCGACGTCGAGGCCGGCATGCGGATTGCGCGGCAGGCCGTTGAAAATGCGGCGCAGGCCAAAGCGGGACGAGAGCGGGCCCTTGGCCGGCAGGGCGAAATCGGTGGCTGGTGCCGGGGCGGAAAAACGGCGCTTGATGGCCTCGGTGACTTTTTGCTCGCCTTCGATGCGGGCCAGATCGTCCGGGTTGGGTTCGACCTTGCGCTTGTCCTTGATGGTCAGTCGCTGCTCCGGATAGTTCTTGATGTGCACGGCAACGTGTCGGGTGCTGGCGCCCGACATGGAGGCGATGCTGATGTCCAGATCGCCCGGCAGGGTGTCGAGCGGAATGCCAAGCAGAGCGTACCAGCGCCCCCTGTCACGGACGACAGCAACAGGCTGTGCCCCCCAGTGGGCCGTCGGCGTAGTACTTCCGGTCGGGCCGAGGTCGATGACGGCAATGCCGCCCGGCACCGGAGAATGCGTGGGCAGGGCCGCTGCGCCCAGGCTGCCGGTGAGCAGCAGGGCGCCAGCCAGGAGGCGGATCAGGGTCAGAGCTGGGCGGCCTTGAAGGTGTTGCACCGGTTCATGTCGCCGGATTCGAAACCGACCTTGAACCAGCGGACGCGCTGGGCTGAACTGCCGTGCGTGAAGCTTTCCGGCACGATGCGGCCTTGCGACTGCTGCTGCAGGCGATCGTCGCCGATGGCCGAGGCGGCAGTCAGTGCAGCTTCCAGATCGCCCGGTTCGAGCACGCCTTTCATGGTGTCGGTGCGCTTGCCCCAGACGCCGGCCAGGCAGTCGGCCTGCAGTTCCATGCGCACCGACAAGGCATTGGCCTCGGCCTTGCCAGCGCGCTGGCGGGCCTCATGCACCTTGTCGGCGATGCCGAGCAGGTTCTGCACATGGTGGCCGACTTCGTGGGCGATGACGTAAGCCTGGGCGAACTCGCCGGGTGCCTTGAAGCGCTCCTTGAGATCGCGGTAGAAGGCGAGGTCGATGTAGACCTTCTGGTCACCCGGACAGTAGAAAGGGCCCATGGCCGACTGGCCGGTACCGCAGGCGGTCGGCGTGCTGCCGGTGAACAGCACCAGCTTGGGTTCCTGATACTGGCGGCCATTGGCGCGGAAGACCTCGTTCCAGGTATCTTCGGTCGAGGCCAGTACCTTGGAGACAAAACGGGCCATCTGGTCGTTGGCCGGCGGCTGGTGGGCGGTCGGGGCGCTCTGCTCGATGGCCGGCATGCCACCGCCGCTCAGCATGTTGAGCACCGTCATCGGGTTGATGCCGAGGAAATAGCTGGCCACCAGTGCGATGGCAATGGTGCCCAGGCCCATGCGGCCACCACCGAAACTCAGGCCACCACCGCCGCCACCGCCACGGCGGTCTTCGAGGTTGTCGCTTTCACGTTGGTCGTCCATGCGCATGCTGGTTGTTCCTTAGCGGTATTGATTGATGGCATCGCGGGTTTCGATAGCCACCCGGCGGGCGGCTGCGGCAAACCCGGCGTCATTGCCGGCATAGAGAATGGCACGCGAGGAGTTGATCATCAAGCCGGTGGCATTATTGGTCCGGCCCGCCTTGACGGTGGCTTCGATGTCGCCGCCCTGGGCGCCAATGCCGGGCACGAGCAAGGGGATGTCGCCGACAATGGCGCGGACGCGGGCGATTTCGGCCGGGAAGGTGGCGCCGACAACGAGGCTGATCTGGCCGGTGGTGTTCCACTCGCTGGCTGCCAGGCGGGCGACGCGTTCGTAGAGTTTTTCACCGCCCACATCGAGAAATTGCAGGTCGGATCCGCCCGGATTGGAGGTGCGGCAGAGCAGGATGACGCCCTTGTCCGGATAGGCCAGGTAGGGCTCGACCGAGTCGCGGCCCATGTAGGGATTGACCGTGACGGCGTCGGCCTGGAAGCGATCGAAGGCTTCGACGGCGTATTGCTCGGCGGTCGAGCCGATGTCGCCGCGCTTGGCGTCGAGAATGACCGGGATGCCAGGGTGCTTCTCGTGGATGTGGGCGATCAGCGCTTCGAGCTGGTCTTCGGCCCGGCGGGCGGCGAAGTAGGCGATCTGCGGCTTGAAGGCACAGACGAGATCGGCCGTGGCGTCGACGATGGCGGCGCAGAACTCGAAGATGGCGTCGTCGCGGCCCTTGAGGTGGGCCGGGAACTTGGCCGGGTCGGGATCGAGGCCGACGCAGAGCAGGGAATTGTTTTTTTGCCAGGCGGCAGTCAGTTGTTCGATAAAGGTCATGCGACGTCCTTGGACTTTTCAGACGGTAAGTAACGGGAGAATTTTTCTGGCAACAGGCAATTCTGCAGGCTGCGCTGGGTGAACAGGAAGCGGCCGTCGCAGACGAAGCCGAGTTGCTGCCAATCGACTTCGCGGTTGAGCATCATCGTGCATTCGATCAGGTCACGCCGGGCGATACGTTCATTTTTTGGAAACAGGGCGAGGACCGAACCGTCGAAGGCGTTGCAGTCATGCAGGAAGAAGGGTTCGGCCTTGCGCGTGCGGCCATTGACGTAGATTCGCGGTTTCAGGTTTATCGGGAAATGCCGACCCCATTGCCACCAGTTGCTTTCGTCGAAAGTCCTGACCCGGCGGGCGAGCAGTTCGTCCTTGTGCTTGTCGAGATGCGGGTGCTTGATGCCATAGAGCATGCGGCGGGTTTCGCCGGTTTCCACGGTTTTCGAACAAACGAACTCCATATTGCCCTTGGGGTGGGTGTAAATCAGGTCAGCACCCGAAACGGCGCCGACCTTGACAGCAAAGACATCGGCAAAGCGTACGCTGTGATCGTCGCGCAGGAACATCAGTTGACCATCGGCTTCGACAAAGCGGCGGCCGTCGGCCATATGGCGATCGGTGCGGCCTTTTTCGAAACGGAAAATGGCGCAGTTCGGCGTGTGGTCGCCAAAGACACGGACGTCGCCGGTCTCGTAAAAATGCGTGATGCTGCCCTGGGCGTAAAGCCAGGCATTAAGTTTTTTGGCGGCGGTCAGCTTGATGAACTCGCGCGGCACGATGAAGACCAGTTCGCCGCCCGGCTTGAGGTGGCGGATGCACTTTTCGATGAAGAACAGGAACAGGTTGCTGCGGGCATCGAAGAGTTCCGATTTCAGGCGCTTTTTCGTGCGGGCATCGACGTCCTGAAAGCGGACGTAAGGTGGGTTGCCGATGATGCTGTCGAACTGTTCGCTGAGCGGGTAGCTGAAAAAGTCACGGACCAGCGCACCATCGGGCGCGACGCGCGGGTCGATTTCGATGCCGACGCAATCGGCTTTTCTCGCCTTCAATTCATTGAAAAAGGCGCCGTCGCCGGCCGAGGGTTCGAGTATCCGCCCCGTGTTCGCGCACAGGTCGAGCATGAAGGCCACCACGTTGGGTGGTGTGAAGACCTGGCCGAGTTGTTCGACGTCGCGGGGCATGACTTAATCCGGTTGGCCGTCTTCAGCGGCGGGGGCGGGCTGCACCGGTGCGGGCGTGTCGGCACGCGCCTTTTTCTCCCAGTAACGGGTGTTCTTGCTCTCGTCGGCGAAGCGGTAGCGGCCGGCGAGCTCGCAGCCCTTCATGCCCGGGTTGCAAGGCAGGTTGTTGATCTTGAGGCAACGATCATTGACCTCGTGCGGGCAGCCCCATCCACCACCCATCGTTTAGCTCGCCTTGTCCCACGAATCCTTGAGCGTCACGGCCCGGTTGAAGACCGGGGCGCCCGGTTTTGAATCGACGCGGTCGGCGACGAAGTAGCCGTGGCGCTCGAACTGGAAGCGCTCTTCCGGCTGGGCGTCCTTCAGGCAGCTTTCGAGCTGGGCGGTGATCGTCTGGCTCGACGCTGTGTTGAGGTCGTCGAGGAAGTCGCGCTCCAGTTCGGGCGCATCGCCTTCGCGCCGGGCGCCGGGTGCTGGCACCTTGAACAGGCGTTCGTAGAGACGAACCTCGGCCTGGTAGGCGTGAGCGGCCGAGACCCAGTGCAGGTTGCCCTTGACCTTGACGCTGTCGGCGCCCGGTGTGCCGGATTTGGTCTCGGGCAGGTAGTTGCAATGGACGGCGATGACCTTGCCGTGTTCATCCTTGTCGCAGCCCGTGCATTCGACGACGTAGCCGTAACGCAGGCGGGCCATGTTGCCGGGAAAGAGGCGGCGGAAGCCCTTGCTCGGGACTTCCATGAAATCCTCGCCCTCGATCCACAGTTCGCGGCTGAAGGGGATGCTGCGCTGGCCGAGTTCGGGGTGGAGCGGGTGGTTGGGGGCGAAGCATTCCTCGACCTGACCGACCGGGTAGTTGTCGATGATCAGCTTGACCGGGTCGAGCACGGCGATGCGGCGCGGGTCGGATTCGTTCATGACTTCGCGCATGGCGTCTTCAAAGAGCACGTAGTCGATCAGCGAATCGTTCTTGGTAACGCCAACGCGCTCCATGAACAGGCGGAACCCGTCGGCCGAATAACCGCGACGGCGGGCTCCAACGAGCGTCGGCATGCGCGGATCGTCCCAGCCGGAAACGTGCTTTTCATCAACGAGCTGAATGAGCTTCCGCTTGGAGAGCACGACGTAGGTCAGGTTGAGGCGCGAGAACTCGATCTGTTGCGGCAGGGGGCGCTGCAACAGGCCGGCTTCGGCGAGGCGTTCGAGCAGCCAGTCGTAGAACGGGCGCTGGTCTTCGAATTCGAGGGTGCAGATCGAATGCGTGATGTTTTCCAGCGCATCCTCGATGGGGTGGGCGAAGGTGTACATCGGGTACACGCAATACTTGTCGCCGGTATTGTGGTGCGTGGCGTGGCGAATGCGGTAGATGGCCGGGTCGCGCAGATTGATGTTGGGCGCGGACATGTCGATTTTGGCGCGCAGGATGTGCGTACCGTCGGCAAATTCGCCGGCCTGCATGCGTTTGAACAAATCCATGTTCTCGGCGACGGAGCGCTCGCGGAAGGGCGAGTTCTTGCCCGGCTGGGTCAGCGTGCCGCGGTTGGCGCGCATTTCCTCGGCCGACTGGCTGTCGACATAGGCGTGGCCGGCCTTGATCAGCGCTTCAGCCGATTGCAGCATCCAGTCGAAATAGTTGGAGGCGTAGTAAAGATTGGTTTCGCCGCCCTTTTCCCACGAACAGCCCAGCCATTTGACCGCGTCGATGATCGAGTCGACGTATTCCTGGTCTTCCTTCTCCGGGTTGGTGTCGTCGAAGCGCAGGTGGCAGCGGCCGCCGTATTGCTGGGCGAGGCCGAAATTGAGCAGGATGGACTTGGCGTGACCGAAGTGCAGGTAGCCGTTCGGCTCGGGCGGAAAACGCGTGCGCAACTTGGCCGCATCGAGCGGCGCAGCGGCGTGATCAGCTGCCGTACCGGGCCGGCCGGCCCAGTGGCGCTGGGCATGTTTGCCGGCGGCGAGGTCGGCTTCAACGATGTTCCTGATGAAATTTGCGGCGGGGGCTGGCGTATTGGCGGGCGGTTTGGGGCTGCTCACGGTAAAACCTCGGATTTCAATCACGCCATTTTAACGGTTGGTGCCCTGAAACCGCTAAAATTCAAAGCATGTCTGCCTGGCACAACCTTTCTGCGCTCAATTTCCTGGCTATCGGCTGCGGTGCCGCCCTGGGGGCGTGGGCGCGCTGGTTTCTCGGCTTGGCGCTCAATCCGCTATTTGTCGCCCTGCCGCTCGGCACCCTGGCGGCCAATGTCATTGGCGGTTATCTGGTCGGCGTAGCGGTCGGGTTGTTCCACCTGAACACGCATTTTCCGCTGGCCTGGAAGCTGTTTGCCATTACCGGCTTTCTCGGCGGGCTGACAACTTTTTCCACCTTTTCGGCTGAGGTCGTCGAGCGCCTGCTCGCCGGCCAGCCGGCCTGGGCCATCGGCCTCGCCTCGGTACATCTGGCCGGGTCGCTGACGGCGACTTATCTCGGCCTGCTGACGGTCGGCGCGACGCGCATCTGGTCCTGAGCCGAGTAGGTTAGCCGGCTAGACCCGCCAGGGCGCACGGCCAAATTCTTCAACCAGAAAATCCACCATGACCCTGACCTTGGGGGCCAGGTGGCGACCACTCGGGTAGGTGACGAACAGCGGCACGGGTTCGACATGGTGCCAGTTGGTGAGAATCGGGATCAGCGCGCCGCGGCGTATCGCCTGGTCGACAATGACATCGGTCAGGCGGGTGATGCCGACCCCGGCAATGGCCAGTTGCAGCACTGATTCGGCATTGTTGGCGACGACATTGCCGCCGATGTGCACGACCCGGATGCCGTCATCGGTGTCGAAAGGCCAGCGGCGCAATGCGGGCAGGGTGGTGATCCACAGGCAGTTGTGCTGTTGCAGCTCGTCCGGGGTGCGCGGCGTGCCGAAGCGCTCGAGGTAGGCCGGGGCGGCGCAAATGACCCGCTCCAGGTTGCAGATGCGGCGGGCTACGGTCGACGAGCTTTCCAGTGTGCCGATGCGTATCGTCAGGTCGAAACGGTCGTCGGACGGTGCCGGCGGCTCGTCGTTGATGGTGATTTCAAGCTCGATGTCACGGTGCTTGTCGAGAAACCGGGGAATCGCCGGCGTCAACTGGTGCATGCCGAAAGCCGAGCCGCAGTGCAGGCGCAGCGTGCCGCGGGGATGGGTGCCGGCTTCGGCGACTTCGCCTTCGGCTTCATCCATCGCTGTCAGGATGGGGCGGGCCCGATTGAAGAACGCCTCGCCCTCGACGGTCAGTTGCAGGCGACGGGTCGTCCGGGTCAGGAGGCGGGCGCCGAGACGGTCTTCCAGGCGGCTGACCAGCTTGGAGAGGGCCGAAGGCGTCAGCCCCATCTCGCGGGCAGCCGCAGAAAACCCGCCGGTTTCCACGGTGCGGACAAAGGCAGTCATCTCGGCGGCACGATCCATGACCTGATTATGGACGAAATTTCACAAATGTTTTGCCAAATGGCGCCATTGTTATTCATTCTTTTGGCAATTAGACTTCGGTCATGCAATGTTGCGTTGCAACAAAAAGGAGTAAATCATGACCCCCATCGACATCCCTAGCATCGAACAACAAGCGCGCGAACTGCGTGCGGCAGAAATCCAGCGCCTGAATGCGCTGTTTGCCGAACGCTCGGCACTCGTAGCCCAGCTTGCTGCCGGCAGCGCCCTGGCGGGTGCTCACGTGCTTGGCGAAATGCTGCGTCCCTTGTTCGCCTGGAACCCGCAGTCGAGGCCAGTGCCCTACGCAATGGACATCGAGCCGGCTCTGGCGCGCATGAACGATGCGGCCCGCTCACTGTTTTCATGGAATCCGCAGGATCGTCGCCCCTGATCCTGGCTCGATGATTGAAGCGGGCGCACCTCGCTTCAATCAGATCACGTAGAACAAGACCGCGATGAAGTGCATCAGGCTGCCGGCAATCACGAACAGATGCCAGATGCCGTGCCAGTGGCGAAAGCGTTCATCGAAGGCAAAGAACACGATGCCCACGGTATAAAACACGCCACCGGCGGCCAGCCAGAGGAAGCCCGGCATTCCCAGGCTGGCAATCAAGGGTTCGATGGCAACCAGCACGATCCAGCCCATCACGGCATAAATCACCAGCGACATGACCCGCGCCTTGGAGCGTGGCTTGATTTCCTGCAACATGCCGACCAGTGCCAGCGTCCAGACGATGCCGAACAGCCACCAACCCCACGGCCCGCGCAGGCTGATCAGGCAAAACGGGGTGTAGCTGCCGGCGATCAGCAGGTAAATGGAGAGATGATCCAGCTTGCGCAGCACATCCTTCGCCCGCCCACGCACGCTGTGATAGATGGTGGAAATGCTGTAGAGCAAGACCAGCGTTGCGCCATAAACCGCCATACTGAAAATGCGCCAGGCGTCACCACTGGAGACGGCCAATTTGAGCAGCCAGAGCGCCCCGGTCAATGCCAGCAATGCGCCGAGCAAATGCGACCAGGCGTTGAATTTTTCTCCGTGATACATGAGCTACCCAAAATTGAAAGCTGTTGGCTTAGACAAGCCGCCTGAGCAATTGTTCGTAATTCATTGTCAGCCTTTTAGCGTACACCGAAACGCGCTGCTGCCCGGTGATAAACTGGCAGCCTTGAATTTCACAAACGAGGAGACGAGAGATGAGCAATAGCGAAGATGAAAAAGGCATCCTGGCCGTTTTGATGGAGCGCTTCGAATCCCAACGCCTGCCGCGTGCGCTGGCGCTCAAGGCCAAGGTTGACCAAGGCGAATGCCTGGATGAATTCGACCTCGCCTTCATGCAGGATCTGCTGAACGATTCCCTGCAAGCCATGCCGATGCTCGAGCGCCACCCGGAATTCGAACAACTGGCCGGCAAGGCTGCCTCGCTCTATCGCGAGATCGCCGAAACCGCGCTGGCCAACGAGAAAAAAGCCGCCGGCTAAGGAAGCGAGACAGCCATGGCCGCCCACATGACTTATGAGGAACACCTCGACGAAGTCACCACGCAACTCACCGAGCGCTATGCGCTGGGTGACGAGCAGGCGATCGCCATGGTGATGCAGGCGCAGGAAGACGAGTTTTTTACCGGCCACGATGACGATCCGGCAATTTGCACCCTCGAACGCGCCGGCCGCGACGCAAAATCGGTGTTCAAAACCTACAGCAAGAAGCGGGGCGGGTAATATCGAACGTCTGATTTGCCTGAGCGCGGACTTTGGCCGCCTGCGCGGGATGCAGCGCAACTTGTTACGGTCAACCGGCGAAAAGCGTGAAAAATTGCAGGCGGAGTTCGCCGAGCTGCTCGCCAGGTCACGTGCCGGACTTGAACGGCGCCAGG
>ERZ1034365.458-NODE-458-length-22442-cov-3.170221_pt1 | contig 22442 bp, 36 predicted proteins | sample MGYA00520615_ERZ1034365 | MGnify/ENA primary metagenome ERZ1034365 (study PRJEB33736, sample SAMEA104284505) | Azolla filiculoides | biome: Urban; feature: Water surface; material: Ditch water | place: Netherlands | collected 2015-10-28 | depth 0-0.1 m ...
GTGTTGACCGCAGGATTCAGGAATCCAAATGTCTGATGACCATTTTCAACGTGCGAAATAGCGTCATATCCTGAATCTTTTAGAATTGATGCAATTTCAGGAGTATTGATAAACTCATGCGCCCGTTTGTATTCATTAGATGATCCGCGCATATCCTCAATCTTGTCATTGAGTGACATGGCTTTGTTCTTATCAATCTTTCCAGCTTGGAAGTTTTCAACAACTGAGCGTTTAACTCGGTCGAGAACATTGTCTTGTTTCACCTGAATCAAGGCGCTTTGCGGCTTCTGCGGCTTTTACGGCATCCCACGTCTTTGCACCCTTGCCAATAAACGTACCTGCGCCAAGCAATCCAGCTTTAGCCAATGCCCCGCCCGTGCCAAGCGTTAAGGCATCAACCGGAACCGTGAGCGCGTTAAGCATCGACATCAGCGGATTACCCGCCTTGGCTTCTTCGTAAGCACCCTTAACGCCACCCACTACCGGCGTGAAGTCAGCTAACAATCCGGCCATCTTGTATAGGTTATCGTTAGAACGCTCACTCTCTATCTGCTTATCAGAAAGACGAGGTTTTTTACCGTTGACCGCAGAATATGAAGCATCCCAAATATTCGGCATCACTCACTCCCATCTTTACTAAATAACGGATCGAATCCACTAATCGCCATCGGGCCGTTAAATATCAATTCAAACTTGTGCCACCGTGCCGACCAGATCAGGTCATACCATTTGTTCGTGTAAGTCGCCGTAATACCACCTGTGAAGGCGCTGGCATCATCATCTGAGTACGAATAGTTCAATGTAGAACTGTTAGGCGTTAAAACGAACCGTGGGCGAATACGGGTAATCGTTGAATAATACGAATTGTCGCCATAATGACCCGTGGTTAAACGAGTCTCTCCCGGTGTTCCACTCAACTGATAGGCTTTATGGTCTGTCTTGAAAATCGCCACTACGCTCGAGCCTGAATTCCAGAATGGAGAGTCATAGCCGATATTCTGAGGAAGGTCGTCAAAGGTGGAATAGAGCGTACCAATCTGGTCGTAAGTCACCCCGCTGGAAACGTAATCAGCGACGAATTCAATGGTTTGTTCAATCTTTCCCCATTGGCCGGTTAATGTATTCAGCACAACACAAGTGGTTAATGCACCGTTAGAAGTCGTTGTCGGAAACCACCAATACGCGCGCCTATTAACACGGTCAAATGTTCCCTGAATCTTGTAGGCGTACTTCGCATCGAGGTTAGTAAAGAACCAATGGCGAAGGGGAGCATTCAGTGATTGTGGGCGAGTGCCATCAAAGACGTAAAAGTCATCTGTACCAATGAAATAATGCGCTGTACCCGTGTTGATTACTGCCTCTTGGCAAGGTGTCCCTATATCACCTGGCACTCGACGGAAATCCCACACCATCGGAGCGCCAACGTATTGACCTACATACATGGCACGTTCTTTGTAGGCTACGATAATGTCGCCTAGCCGCTTGCCTGCGGTGATACCACCCGCCGAATCTAGGAACTGCCCTGATACGCACTGAGTCGTGACGGATGGAGTCCAATCGGTATATGAACCCAAAGCCGAACAAGCCCATCTATCAGCCTGATCGCCAAATCCCATCCCGTTAATGTTGAACGCGAATACCTGGTTGTTGATGGTTTCAATGATCGAGGCTTTAGGAGCCGTACCCGAGGCATCACCGAACGAGCCTGTAGTGATTGCTTGAATTGTTTCCGCCTTCGCAGCCGCCAGAGATACATCGCCAAACTGAGCAAAACGCCACCGATCATCTGCCCCTGCGGTGTATCCACCTACTTTGGATTCATCCGTCCATACACCGACAAGCTGTTCATACAACTTCGCAGAATCGCCGCAAAACACGCGGGTAGTGTTATCACTCTTACGAGTCACTGCAAAGCCAACACAGGCCGAGGAAATAGCTCCTAGCCCTGCATCTAACGCAGTAGGCGCAGCAATAAACTGATAGTTAGACGGTAGAACATTGGTGCAGTCAGTGAATACACCTGGAGTCTCTGGAGGAAGATCAGGGGAGAACCCGACAAATGGTGTCATCAGTAACCCCTGTAAATATCAAACCGGCTTTCCCCGCCTAGCTCAGTTACCAGAGTCGAAGATTTACTACGGGCTTCTGCTGAGTTGATCGTTCTTACAACTTCATTCATCAGGCCGAGGTAGAAGGCCGGATCGCCCTTGGTGTATTTCTCTACCATCGCCATCGTTGAATACAGATAGGCGTCTGGGTAGTTGGTCAATACGGTATTCGTTGAATCCGCCGCAATGTCGAGTGCCTGAATGTAATGGCACTTGATGACATAAGGTTCAGATGGGATACAGTTGAATTCAATCTGATCCCGAACCGAATAGGCCGATGGAGTCCCTTGATTCTCAGTAATCGAAGCGTAGAACACTTCTGTTCCGACTTGCTGAATCTGGCGCTGATAGCCATCAATCACCATAGACAAATCACAGAACTCAACCATCCGGCTAGGGAATGCGACGAACCTGCTTCCGGTATCACAAACGAGGTCAGTTACCTTGTCCTGCGCCTTAGTCCTAACCACCCGGTTAAGGTGCGATTCAGCCAGTTTAATCAGGTCAGGAATGACCGATACTAGGTCAGAGCGGTGCGCCCATTGGCCGATGAATGCTTGTAATTCGGTGTAGTTACTGATCGCCATTTGTTACCTCTTTACGGGGTCTGCCACGTTTAGGCTTTTCTTCGGTGATTTCTCGCTTGGAGGCTTCTTCTTCCTTGCTCCAGACGACTACGCCATCACCAATAGGCAACCACTTCGGATACTCTTGAAACTCTTGCATATCGACTCCAATCAGCTTTATAAGCCCCACTCCATCGTGAGGAATGGAGCTTTAAAGCCGACTAATTAGCCGTCAGCGTGCAGACGAGCAGCCAGTTGAGGACGGATGGTCTTGTAACCGTACAAAATATCCAGGCGACACGGGAAGGTGTCATCGGAGATAGAGTAGTTACGGACGATACGCATGGACAGGCCATCCATGACTTCACGGGCAGCGAAATCAACACCAGACGGCATCACCAAGTCAGCCGTGGCGAAGGTGAAGGCATCCTTGTGGAACACCATGTCCGGATTGATGTACTCACCGTTACCGGCAGCAATCTTCACCAGAGCAGCACCGTTAGGCATACCGGCAGCGACTACGTTCTGACGGCCCGTTGAGGTGTAGACAGCAGGAGCGAAGGACAGAGCGCCTACACCGCCAGCCATATCAGCAGTTACAACGAACTGTTGCAGGGTGGAGAGGGTAGCTTTGCTTTCCGGATGGACAGCGTAACAACCAGCAACGGTAAAGACGTCGCCCTTCTTCCAAGTACCAGACGTACCGGCCAAGGTGACAGAAGCCGTACCATTAACGGTTACGGCGCCATTGACCGTACCAGTAGTGGTCTTAGCAGCCGTACCAGTCAGGTGCGGAACCAACAGGGTGTTTTCGTAGAAGTCGAAACCAGCCGAGCGACCCATTGCACCTTCTTTGTACTGCTTGCTGATCTCGGTAGAGTCTTGGAACAGACCTTTCAGAGCATCAACCAGCTTGACGGAAGAACCAGTGGAAAGCAGACACTTGCGCTGATTATCCATCGGAGCCAAGCTGTCATTCAGAGCCTTACGACCATTCAACACGGTATTCCAAGAGAATGCAGTGGTGTCTTGGTCGACGATGTTATAAACGTCTTTGTACATGCTCAGGGCGTCGGCTTCGATGTTGGCAGCCAAGACAGACATGGCCGGATCAAGGACGCGCTTGCTGAAATCATCAAGAGACAGGGTGAGATCAACAGAGCTGAAGGACAAATCCACACCCTTTTGCGTTGCAACTTGCAGCGTGGTAGAGGTTTCGGTGGTGTCCTGAACGGAAAGGTTAGCGCCGGTACGGACGGTGTATTGATTCGGCAGGCGAATCTTCAGGGAATCACCAATCTTTGCGCCGCCTTTGGCGAAAGAGTCATCATATTGACGGTTGATGTTGCCGATGAAGTTCAGCTTTTGATGAAGGATACGGAGAGCTTCGCGTGTGACGGCTGTGGGCGTTAAGATACTGTTGGACATAATGTTTTCCTGTGCCTCGCGGCATTAAGAGTTAAGGATTAGGGTTTGCTACGGAGTTGCTTTTCGCGCCACTTAACCCAATCATCAGCACTCAGCTTATCGGGGTCTACGCGACTGGTATCCCGTTTGCTGCTTACCTTCTGAATCGGTTTAGCCTCTTGTTTTGGCTGTGGTGCGGCTGCTTTCTTCAAACTCTGGTAGCCGATCTGCGCGTAATACAACGCAATGACGGCTTGCGGATCAACGAGGCTCTCAATGGCATTCCGGTCAATTCTTAGTTCCTTGACCGCAAATTCCTTGAGCGACTTCGCTTTTTCACCTGACCAGTTAGGAATCTCGCGTTCCAACACCTCCCGGCCTCTTTCAATCGCCTTGGCAGTATTCTGCTGACTCTCGAATGCCTCTCGTTGCTGAACTTCTTGAATCCTGTGTGCAGTGTTTAGACGCGTTTCTGCAAGCGTTCTGTATTGCCGGTCTAGCTTCATTGCCTCGACAGGGTCTTGGTCAATGAGTGCTTGCCAGTCAATCTTCTGAAAGCGTTCCATCTGAGCATCAATAGTCTGTAACTCAGCAAAATCCTGTAGATGCTGCTGTTGGATCGTTACTCGCTGTTGGAACGCTTGTTGCTGCGCTTCAAATTCCCTGCGCTGTTCGGCGACTTCCTGCGTCTTTTTGGTGTAATCCGCCTGACGTAGAAAAGCGTCTTTTAGCTCTTTGGGAACTTTGTATTTTTCGCCGTCGAATTCAATTTCTTCTGATTCGTCAGCATCAGATGCGGCCTGATCTTCCGTGGAATCTTCGGTTTGACCATTGGACTCTAGTTCCTCCGGTTCCTGATTCTCATTACCCTCGACTTCTACTTCCGTAGCTTGGTCGATAATATCTTCTTCCATTTCTAACCTCGGTCAGAATCAACTCCCAAGGCATCGGAGTTAATTACGGGATACCTCACGGTATTGCCCAAAAAGCGGATGCTCGCTTTAAACCTCTGACAGCACAGATAACACGAAAATTAAATCTTCCTCGGTTATCCGGTTATATTCGGCTACTAACTCTTGCTCGATTAACATTTGACGCTGTATTAAAGCATCTTCAATCAATCGTGATAATGCGCTGTTTATAGCATTATCTCTGAGTTTCTGCAATAAATAGTCAGCGCGTATTTTAGCTAATTTTTCATTGAGCAGGTACTCATAAACATGAATATCCCAATACTCGCTAGATTCTTTCTTTATGTTAGCCTTTTTGGTGACTAACTTAACCTTTTCCTGCGTTATTTCCTCTAGTGATTCGTCAATATCATCAATATCGACTTGCTCAATTAACGCTTTCTGTTTCTTCTTTGGTAGGCGATAGGGATAACCGCCCATTGGCTCATCGGCTTTTTTATCTGCGACTGCATAGCCGTTTATAGCTGACAGATAAATTGCACTAATTTCACCCGATCCATTGCCATCAACTGCGCCCGATCCACCCGAAGCGGAACCCGTAGGAGATACCAGGTTAATCGCCGCTACCGACCCGGAAGCACTAGACCCACCCGATGCGGTAGCTAATGGCGCTGATAGCGACACAGAGGACGGTGACACGCTTGCAGATGCACCACCTGAAGCCGAACCACTATGAGCCGCTAAAGTAACGCTAGAGAGCGACCCCGTAGCATTGCCATTGACCGCAGACGATCCCGAAGCTGTACCCGTTGGCGCAGAGAGCGTTACTGCCGACGGTGCTTTGGATACCGTAGCACCACCCGAGCCAATCGCCACCATTGCCGATAAGGTGACAGCAGCAATCGACCCAGTGGCAGTCCCGTTAGAGCTACCACTAGACCCCTGCCCGAGTAGCAGGGTGAGCAGCATTTATACGGCCTCGAAGATTACATTAAAGCCCGTATTGCCGACCGATGCGACCGTGCCTTGCACCACGCGGATGCCGGTGTTTTCCGGTACGAATAGCGGCTGAATGTCTTGTGCCGTTGCTAGCATGAAGTCAATGTACTCGTAGCTTGAGGCGTTGGTTTCTTCAGGGAAGATTTGACACTCGCCAATCACCGCGCCTGCGGTTGCGCCTGCGGTTGGTGCGGCCCGTGCTGTAACACCCGCTGGAAGTGTTGCATTGGCCGGATTCATCTTGTTCATGGCGATGGCGGTCAGGGATGTGCCTTCAGCCGTTGCCGCAGTGCCGCCTGTGCCGACCGCAGTGGTACGCGTAAGGAACAATTGCAGCGCCAGAACACCAGTGACAGCAACCGAGCCGGATTTAATCACTTCGACTGACTTTACTCGCAGGGTTTTACCCGATCCAGTCGCATTAAACAGGTCGAAATAAACCTTAGATGCACCCGCCGCTTGCGCCGGAACGAACAGGATATAAGCCGGAGCCGTGCCGGTGATATGGCCGTATTCATCCACATCCACCGTGGCCTGATGCTCTAGCGAGTTAATCAGGTGCGTGGCGACACTTGCACCAGTTCCCGGTGTGACCAGGATAGAGTCATTGGCCGTGGTCATCGGTTGATATACAGCGGCGTTGAAATGGTGACAGTGAAAGTGCCTGCTGTACTGGTAACAGTGCCAGCGAAGTCAATCATTGAAATCAGCTTGTCCGTACCGGCAGTGCCTACGTTCTGATACACAGAAGCCGCCAGAGCTGTGATCGTTGCTGTACTCCATGACGGATTAGAAAACGTGATCGAAACACGGTTATTCGTAGTGTCGACCGCAGAAACCGTCGCAGTCACCGCCGTGCCGCCTGCTGTGTAACCTGTGCCAGTAACCTCGTTACTCACATCGGAACGAAACACCCATGCGTCTAAGTTAGCCTCAGATGGTACAGAGGAATGAAGGAGACACTTGAACGATGCCGAGCCGAAGTTAATAGCACCATTCGCAAGGTGAAGCGGCAAGTTTGAATAGTTAGCGGATGCCATTGGTTATCCTTATCTTTGTGCTGAGGGGATTAGAAATTAGCCGGTGGATACGACTTTCCAGCTATAGGTATCAGCCGCAGACTTCATGCAGCAAACAATTGTATCGGCAGCGCCAGCGCCGCCTTGCTGAATCACAGTCATCCCACGATAAGCAACCGCAGCAGTAGGCAAACCGCCAGTAGGCTGGTCGAACATAACGCCACCAGACCATGCCGCAAACTGGCCGTTAATGTCTTTAATCTGTGCTGACAAAATACCAAGATCAGCGCCCGTAGCTGCATTTGTGCGCCGGAATTTTCCGAACGTCTTGCCAGTTCCCGTTGTCATTGAAACGTCGTAAGGAATTACAGACCCCAATACAGAACCGTCAAAAACCTCTTGTCGACCGCGTCCGATGATGAAGTTGCGTGACCCTACGGTATAGTTGAACCCGTTCCAATACACGTGAGTACCAGTAGAAGGCAGCGTGCAATCATTAATCTCAAGCCTTCCGTTTAGACCAAGATCAACCCACCGACCTGAGAAAGTAACCGTGTCGCTGCGAGAATGTTTAAGCGTTAAGGTTGATGATTGGTTTGCATTTACGTTTGAGACAATCTGAGTAAGCGACCCACCAGCCCCAACAAATGTGAAGTAGCAATTTGAAAACTGAACGTGATATGCGCCATTTGCTTGTGCTACATCACCAATCGTTGCAATCTGCTGATTGTTTTCAAAATAGCACGAATCAAACTCGATGTTTGAGGCTCCGTAATCGGGAATATTGATTGCTAACGGCTGCGCACCAAAACGCACGCCGACAACTTTTACTGGATTACACTGTAGCGATCCGGATGAGTGTGCCGCATCACGATAGCCAATCTCCATCCCTACAGTTACCGCATTTTGAAGGCGACCACCAAAGAATTGGAACACATCACAGTTATATCCAAGACCGATATTTACGCCATTAGCGTGGAAGTGGCAGTTAATAAAAGTCATTGACGTGGCATCAATGAAGCGCGCACCGTAGCCAAAGTTTGTAATCCACAAATCACGCCAACAAGACCCTCCAGCGGAATTCAACCACTCAATACCTACGCTGTTCGCATTACCCGTTCCGGGGCCGATTAAGGCAAACGATTCAAACCCGTGAGCGTGACCGGCGGCTTTAGAAAATGTTGAAATGCCTGCTGTTTGCTGTATAAGTCGAGTAGCCCAACCAGCACCACGAAAAACGATATTCTGAGCACCTAAAGGGCCAATCCAGCCTGACGACAAAGTGATCGTTCCATCCAGATTAAACTCTCCCGATGGCATCAGGATTATTCCGCCTGTACCAGATAAAGCGTCATGCGCAGACTGAAGCGCCAAGACGTTCTGCGCTCCCGTGTTCGTAGATTTAAGACCAGCAACAATAATCGGAATCTGAACACCCCCCGACGATAATTCAATCCCCCCGGTGACAGGGTTAGTTTCAGCGGTGACTACGTTATCCTTCTTAATATCTTCCTTCTGATCCAGTCGGAAATCAGACGAATACGCCTGCAATGTCGCTGCATCTGCATCGGTTACGTCACATGTCATACCTGTGTACCAAAGGCGCTGATTGCCGGTAATGTTTCCTTCATGGATATTTCCACTGCCCCAATATTGTAGTGTTTTCATTTGCTTGCCACTCCATTAACCTTATCGAACGATCTAAGCCCACCCAATCCAAGCAAGCCGAGTAATACCTGTAGCGTGATCGTCGTATCAATCACCGGAAACGCACCCGTATAGCCATAAATGACAGTCGCCACAAAACGACACAGCGGCTCTACAATCGACACATAGCCCAAAGCAACGCCACACATCCAGAGAATGAACGGACGCGCACCAGAGACGAATACAGAGGGGTTCTTAGCCTCTTCCTTGTTAATCTCTAGCTGGCCTTGAACCAACTGAACCGCTGCGGCGATTTGTGCTTTTTCTTGCTCAGTCTTATCCGGCCAAATCTTCCCGATAACGGCAGTTACTAGATCAGCGACTTCGCCAATTCCTGAGATACTCATTTGACCTCCAACCAACACTGACCGCCTAAGTCCTCGGTCTGGTTAATCATCGCAATCATTCTGGATACGGTTTCTGCACACTTGGCGATACCAGTTGAGGTACGCACTTGGCCAGTGAGGATGCAGCCTTCTGAGTCCTCGGCTTTGTTGCCACCGTGACAGCGAATGCCCACGAATTGCGGCACATCTAGGACTTCCGGTAACTCTTTCTGGAAGCGATGGCTGAATGACACGGTGAGCTTGTATTTACCGCGAGGAATAGCCGTGCGCGTCTTGACCTTTACACCGCCTTTCTCTAGCAAGCGGTCTTGATCTTCACAGGTGAAACAGAATTTCAAGCCATTGACGTACATCACGCCCGGCGTGTAACTCTCACCACCTGCGATATTGATAACCGGCTCACGAATCACAAGGAAAGTGCGGTCGGTCATTGGGCGACCCTCTCAGCCCTGCGTTCGATACGACCTTCACGACCTAGCTTGTCAATCGTTTGCTGTTGCTCTGCGGTAATCTCTGAGCGTGTGATCTTGTGCGTCAATTCAGAGACAAGCACCTGAAGCGCAGCTACTTGCTGCTGTAGCTCAATCACAGAGGAATGAAGGCGCTCGTTTTCCTTTTGGAGCTGCTCAATAATGGCTTGTTGTGCAGAGCTTGCTGCACTTGAGGCGGAATCGCTTGCCATGACGCTGCGTAACTTAGACCACGCTAACGCCATACCAAAGCCGCCTGCTAGATAGCCTGCGCCGCTATCAACAATCGACTGAATATCTGCCATTACATCTCCCCGCCGTTTTCTAGTCCTTCATCCTCTTCTTCCTCTTCCTCAATCATTCCCTGATACACCGCACCGCTAGGGGCTTGGATGGCGATTGATTTACGCTTTGGCTTAGAGTTATGAATCACAATATTGGGCTGGCTAGGCTGCTGAATCTGCGCCTGACTCATCATTGCTCGCATCTCTTCGGCCTTCGCTGAAATGCTATCGAGGTATGACTTGAGGATTAGCTCGTTCTGGTCTTGCTCACCATTCATGGCCGCTAGTTGCAGCTTGGTTTGTGCATCCAGATGAGCCTTTTCCATATCAGCGGCAATCTGTTGCTGCTTGATGCTCAAATCTTGCTTGAGGTGCTGATTCTCACCTTGTAGCTGCTGGATAAACTGCATCCCCTGTTTCATCTGAGCTTGCATTTGCTGCATCTGGTTATCCATCTGAGCAAGTACGGCTTGCGCCTCAGGTGGGACGCCCTTCTGTGACTCCATCTTCTGAATCTGTGGCGGTAGCATGGCTTTCAGGCGGTCTGCAATCTTGTCGGCACCTGGCCAGTCGAGATTCTTCGCAATCAGATCCCCAATCAACGGCGCAGCCTGCGGGAATACGCGCATCAGTTCCATCATCTGATTACTGGATTCTTCGCGCTTTGTGGTGAAGGATGGGCCAGTCTCAACGGTTACATCGTATTTACCGATAGTAAGATCGTGCATCTTCATAATGCCGTTTTCTTCATACTGCCCATTCAGCTTGACGGACTTATTCGAGTCGTCTTCACCAATCACCCGTACCACTCGTTCCCCGTTATAGACATGCGGAATCAAGTCGATAATCACGCGGCCTGCATAGCGCATGGCACGGGATAGATTGTCGATAAAGTTAAACGTGCCAACATCGCCTTCACGCTGACGAGCCATGATTGCCTTACCGCTAGTCTCGTTACTCCTAGCGCCCAAGGAAGCATCGTAGATACCCATGATGGACTTCATATCATCGGAGGCGTTGAGCGCCTCTTGGATAGCCCCGGCAGGAGGCCCGGTGAAGCCCTGACGCTGCGGAGGAATCCCGCCATCGTATTCAATGTAAGCGTGTGAGCGTACGTTAGCCGTAGCCCACTTCTCTGCATCTGAATCGAATGCACCCTTCGGCCCGATGAATGGAGCCTTTGGAGACAGTGCGACTAGCTCAGTGGAAGTCGTGCGCCAGTAGTTGTATTGGCGTTGTGCATCCTTGGCGAAGCGAATCAGTGACAGCAGGTTACGCTTTCCATCAATGAACACCTCATCGCCATACACCGGAACGATGGGGATGTATTTCCCCGCCCACTCGGTTTCTTCAAGGACTTCGGCGCAAGTAATGATTCGGTGCGTTACCTTGAATCCCGTAGCTTCACGCTCTGCAACGATCTGGAAGCCAGCCATGAGGAACATTTCCATGTTTTCCTCATACTTCGACTTATCCATGACCGTGCCATCACTTAACTTAACGATGGTCTTAGCTACTTCGTCGCGTGTCCAATACTCGGCGACACGAATAGAGTCCTCACTCAGCCACTCAACATCCTTAGCATCTGAGTAAGAATCCCAATCAACCTTTTCGGCTTTCTTCCATCGGCGCTCGAACTCTTTACGCGGGATCATCTCAGTGATAAACCCATAGCGCCAATCAGAAGCATCGCAAGCCTCTGAGGAAGGATCACCATAGACGGTTAATGGATTAACGATTCGCTCGATCCGAATGTCTTTCTCAAACACATCGTCGTGCGAGTAATCCACATCAATACGGAAATACCCAAAGCCCCCTGTGACAGCACACTCAAGTGCAGTGTCGTATGCCACATCAGCATTGCTGGTGACTTCGATATTACGGACTAGCCCGTTGATAATCTCAGCGGTTTCTTTATCGTCGCCTGAATCTACTGGGTGAGCTTTGATAGAAGGCGTATTGATACGCGCATCGTTAATAACTTGGCGCAAGAAAGCCGGCATACGGTTAATCGTCAAACACGGACGACCTTCCTGCTCTCTCTGCTTCTTGACCTTATCGGGCCATTGTTCGCCTAGACGGGCAAACTTGGTGTCATCTTCGTAATTCTCACGATTATCTGATTCGGCTTCCTGGCAGAGCTTGAAACGCTCTTTAGCCTCAGTGAGAATAGTTTCGTCTTTCTTAGCCATCTTTACAGCGCCTCCCGGCGTTAGTAATCGGGTATTTAACCCATCCAGCTTATATTACCATTAAACTGCTTTTTAGCGGTACGTTGCTCTTGAATACCTACGGCCATATAGCGGAAAGCATCGGCTGAATGGCTGTGCTCATCGTGAATAGGTCGCGGCTTTAACATGCCGGTCTTTTCATTCTGATCCCAACGGTAACGAGTTAATGACTCAACGAGATTAGAGCATTTTCTTTCATCAAACCAGATACGGTTAAATGATAATCGTGCAGCGTTAATACCATCCTCTAAGCCGATATTCGGCACCACGTTAAATCGAATACCTAGATTCGCTGCGGTTTCCAATCGGCTACGGCCACTCCCCAATTCGCGCACCTGAATATCATGCGGCGCATTGTGTGAGCCGTACAGATAACCCTTCTTATCTAGAATGGCAGCGTAGTGAGGCAATCCTTCGCCACTGGCTTCGTAGTGGTCAATAATCCGTATCTCTCGCCCTACGGACTGACTGAAGATAATCGCTGTGGCATCACCTACGCCCAAATCCCACCATGTATCCACTTTGGCCGACATATCGTAAGGGACTGAACACACTCTGCCGGACTCTTTCGCGTCGCCTATCTCTTTAGCGTAGATAGCGCCCATGATGGCGGCTTCAAACGAGCATTCAAACTCTTGCTGATACTGATCCTCAGTCATGGACTTTGAGGCATCCAGTAACTCAGCAGCCGGGAGAATGTTGGATTCGCTAGCCCGTACAGACTTCACATACCAGGCAGCATTCTGCTTGGCATCGTTATAAATCTTGTAGAACGCATCATGTCCTTTGGGTGTTCCGATGAATACTGCCCATCCCTGTCTATCCGCAAGAGCCGGACGGATGATCTCTCCCCACACTCTCGGCTTATGGTCGGCAGTCTCATCAATGATGATTCCATCAATCGCTAGACCTCGCATGGCATCAGCGTTATCAGAGCCGAACAATCGGATTCTTGCGCCATTGATTAGCTCTACCCATAGCTCAGAATGATTCGCCTGAGTGCGGATAGGCTCAGAGAACTTCAGCAGGTAATCCCAAGCAACACTCTTAGCTTGGTTGTAGTACGGCGCGACATAGAAGTATTTGCCATCGGGCTTGCTTTCATCTATCGCCCTGCGTATCAGGTCATTGATACACGCTACAGTTTTCCCTGCACGACGATGGGCAACGATACACGCCCACCGCTCTACCCGATTGTGGAAGCCCATGAATACATCACGGGGCTTGTAGGGGATAACTATCCTAGTTACTTCACCCATTCAACTGCTACCTTGAACGGCTTATCTTCTTCATTGGAGATTTGCACAGCACTAATATCAGGAATTGTCTTACGCAATAGAATCTCTATCGCCTTCAATCGAGAGCCGCTTAATTCTTTTCCATCTTCTTCGTTACCAAGTGCATGTTTTTCAAGCACATTAATTAACTGACTAGATTGGATACGCGCTCTTACCTCGTCTTGGTGGTGCTTCCTGATTCTTGCTGCCACTTGGGTTCTCTCCCGAGATTATCCAGTTAAATATCTACTACTTTAACCTTAATTGCTTGTTTAGCTAATACAACGATGGGCTGCTGTGCGGTGATCTGTTCGTTGATTAACGCTAGCTCAGATTGAATGCTGGCCTTGCGTGCTTTGAGTGCATCTAGCTTACTGCGTTCATTGCGCCAGCTATCAACCAAATCTTGGAATTCATCTTCAATCGCCATGATTACCCTAACCTGTATTTATCGCGGCAATATCCGCATGCGTCATTAACCAATCTACCTGACCATTCACCGCACCATGAGCAATCACCGCTAATCCCAATAGGAATATCAGCGGCTTTTCTCATCGCTAGTTTAACATGATCGTCTATTACTGATTCGATAAAGTAATCAGCGCGGTCGGCTTCATCCGGCATTCTTCAATTCTTTCAATTTGTTTTTGTAATACTGTTTTATTTCCTTTAATTCGTCAATGCTGTACTTCTTAGGCTCGTGATTACCTTCGAGCCATTCGAGCTTATCTACTCCGATTTTCTTGGAAAGGTTGATTCTATAATCGACTATATTTCCGTGTTTATGGTTGTTGCAAACGGAGCACTGTTTTGAACAATTCAATTCTGAGTACCTTAATTCAGGGTGTGCCCCCACAGTTCGATAATGTCCCGCGTGCCACTGGCCGTTATGAAACCTACCGCAACTAATGCAAGGTAAATGCTTATCTCTTTCACGAATGAACGCATTAAACGATTGCTGCGCCTCTGCTGCCCAATCGGAACGTGACTTGATACTTTCCTTAGCCTTGAGGTATATCGTTCGCTGTGCGGCGATTGTGATACGTTCTTGGGCATTCTTTTGTTTCTTTGCATATTCGATTCCGCACATTGGAGAACAAACCACCTGCCTGGTGCGAGATGGTTCGTATTTTTCCTTGCATACCTTGCAGGTTTTAATCTTCAAGATATACCCCCCGTTTTGCTGCATACGCTTCTACACGCGTCATAAACTCGTTTAGCTCTGTTACGTCGAGATCAGCGGTGGATCTGATTACCTGGATTACTGAACCATCTGGCTTGCGGAACTCAGCGAATCCTAGATATTCGGCTTTGGTCATCACCTTCCACCACATTGCAGAGTGATATTCACCATCTTTGGCTTTGACTGAATCCTGTAGCAGCATGAACAGAGAATGAAGTCGGGCGTTTTGAGGTAACGAGCGTTTATTGCGCTGGCCGCATTTGTCGCACTTCATGCCGCATCCTTTCGCTTCTTCCATTCAGCCATAATCGCTTCTTCGAGATACTTCCTCCCCTGCTCACCTCTATGCTTTAGAACTAAGGCTATGTAATCTCTGCGTTCTTGAAGTGAATACCAGTCTAGGCAGTGACGAGCCTCGCATTCGGCCCTCCATGCCTCGGATGATTTTCTGGCCGCTTCGTCGTCATGGATTCCATCTGCCCCCATGATTGCTTTGCGTTCCTCTAGCGATTCCTCAAAGACCTCGTCAAACAAAGCGAGATTCATTGACGCCACCGCAGAAGGTCGGAAGGTGGAACACCGTGTCCAGCGACGTATTGCTGAGACTCTTTGTGGAACCAGAGGAAAATCTTTCCTTCCCATTCGCCATGACGTTGCTTATCGACGACCATCAGCGCATCGACGGCTTTCTCATCGCCCTTGCCCATCTGCAATTCGGCTTCTTTCTTTTTGTTACGCCAAACGGAAATACAGTTATCAACCTGATCGGTGATAGCTCCGGAGCCTTTTGCATCCATCTTTCCAGGCGGCGCGGATTCGTCTCCTTGTTTGCGCGAGTGATGCACCAAATGAATGTGAATCTGTTTGTCTCTAGCGATAGAGGTCAATTCATCAAGGAAGCGTTTCTGCCCGTTGTAGTCATCCTCTGAGATTCCGCACTTCATCAGCGAATCAATGACCACATGATTGCCTTGCAGCTTGTCGGCAAAATAACGAATAACCGACAGGACACGATCAGGCTTGACGGTTCCTTGCTGGTCGTACATCCATAGCTTGTTATCCGTCCATTGATGGAAGTGACGGATGTAATCAACCGTTGGCATTGATCCGCATGAGGCTTGGCGGCACATACGCTGAAGCGTTGCTACGGGTTTCATTTCAAACGATAGGATGCAAGCCTTATCACCCTGCGCCATAAATCCGGTCATTAGCTGTCCGAGCAACATTGACTTACCGTGTCCGTTAATACCTAGCCATAGAGAGACTTCACCCGGTCGAAACTGAATCGCAAACTCAACCTTTCCCCAAGGCAGCTTTGATCCTTTTGAATCTTCAGGATCGTGAAACCGTTTAATGACTTCTTCGCAGTAATCCGCAGCCGAGATAATGTGCGGCGCTTCATCTGGTTCGTCGGTGTATTGCGCCAAGTCTTCCAAGGTAATCATTTTCATTTCCACACCCCACCCACACCAGATGCAGACATTGCCCCTTGAATAAGGGTTACAGAGTCCATCAGTCGCTTGTATTCGTTATCGGTTAGCTCTCGCGTCTTCATGGTGTTTGCCGTTGCGACAATCACCAGTGCTTCTTTGGAGACAAGACGGAGAACATCAGGAGCCGCAAACGGCCTGCGGTCTGGTTTGCTATGGCCGAGCTTTTCAGGGAATAGGTCATCGAATTCCAAACCCATCGCCGTTAGGATTTCCTCGACCGAGCAACCACCAAAGCAATGCAGAAGAATCCGGCTATCGTCAGTTTCACGAATGCCAAGCGAAGGAGAACGATCAGCGTGAGCCGGGCAACATGCAGTCCATTGCCCGTTACCAGTGCGCTTAACCTTTTCGAGTAGCGACAAGATCAGATCTGTTTTCATATGCCACCCGCAAAGATAGGAGCCTTTGACCAATCCTGCTCAGATGCAGATACAACAACCTTTGCCCAGTTTCCAGAGATTGCATTCATAAAGGCTCTATCCCAATCCGCAAAAGAGTAGCCTTTAGCCTTTGCAGCATTGATGAAATGGTTAAGGTGCTTATCAAGCTGGTCATAACCATTTTTTTCCGCCCAAGCCTGAACAGATTCAGAGACAGAAAAGTTTTCTGGAATAGGTTCCTTGCGCGGAGCGCGAATAACTTTCTCCTTCTCCTTCTCCTTCTCCTTCTCCATAGGTGAATGGTCGGCGAACGTTCTAAGAACATTCGACGAATCTTCGGCGTGTTGTCGGCGAATCTTTCCTCCAATTTCGCCATTTGGTAGAGGATGACGACCAGTTTTGCAGTCTGGTTTCTGGTGCTTATCCCACCCAGTTACCCACCAATACTTGGTTCCAGCTATTTCGTACTCTTGAATCAAGCGATTCGACAACAATTCGTCGATCATTCGGCGAACGTCTGACGAACTGATAGAATCAGCAGGAAAAACTTCCATCTTCAAGCGAGCGCAAGATGCAGGATGAACACCGTAGTCATCGCAAAAACTCCACATGCCTATGAACATAAGGCGAGCATTCGGCGAACATTCGGCGATTTGTTCTGAAGTCCAGAACTCAGGCTTAACTGAACGGATTCGAGCCATTAAGAATTCTCCTTTACGAACTTTGCAAGAACATCAGGAGAAATTTTTGTCATCTGTACAATGACCTCATAATCAAGATTTCGGATATATCCAGCGCCATAACCAACTGCTTGCATGTGGCTGCCTATGCAATTGGCGTTTAAGTTGTCGTGCATATAGAATCCAGAAACAAGTTCTGCAACAGTCCTTTCCGATCCAGCACCGACTGCAAGGAAGTAGTCATTTATTGAGTCCTTGCACAAATGAGCGTCACGGTGGCAACACTCGCAAAGAACAGAAAGTTCGGTAATGTTGTAATCCCAAATGTTTGCGTTCTTTTTGTATGCAACGTGATGAACGTTCAGTTGCTTATCATTGCAACCGCAGTTTTCGCATTCATAACCAGCAGAATCTAATGCCTCAAGCCGCTTCTTTTGCCAAAGAGGATGCTTGTATTGATCTTTCCATTCCATGTTAAAATTACCTCGCTATACAGACAGCACCGGAGAGGTTCGCGCCTCGTTGATGGTGCTGTTTTCATTTGTCTGCTGTTTAAGCCGCAGACTTCGCTTATTCCGCAACTCGCAAGGCCGGAAGATCAGCACGAAGCTGTCCATTGCTTGCAAGTTCAATCTGATACTGGCGTTCCATCGGAACTTCTCCAGCCTGAACCCAACCAGAAACGCTTGATTGGGCTATCCCCAAGGATTTCGCGGTCAACACCTGCGTACCAAAGAAATCAATTACCTGTTTCGGACTCATTGCGATCTACCCTATAAAGACTGACCCGATTATAGCGATTCCGATATATAAAAGCAACGCCACTCCTATAAAGATTTGTATGACTATAACGTTCGTCCTATATTGATAAATGGAGGAGTGCAATACAATGACAATTGGTTCAAGAATCCGAGAAAAAAGAAAAGAAATGAAGCTCACACAAGTACAACTTGCGCGACTGGCAGGAGTATCGCAGGCAACAATTAGCGACTACGAAAACGATGTAACAACAAATCACAGAGCAGACGAACTAATGAGATTGGCGGCAGTTCTTAGAACTACGCCGGAATACCTAAAAGAAGGAACAGGCCCACAGAGCCTTAAAGATGCGGAAAGCGATGCAATGTCGCTACTGGAATCGTTCAACAAACTGAGCCAGAATTCACGAGCCGCACTCATCGCCGCAGCCAGGGCGATGGAACTAACCCAAAAATAAAGGAAGTTCTATAGAGTATTTCGTACTCTATTTGCAAAGAAATATCGCGTTGCCTATTGACAAACAATATCGCGATGCCGATAATGGGAACCATCAGCAGCAAACAACGAGCCGCAGCCGGTAATGCCGGGACAGATAGCCAAGCACCACAGCGATTCAGTCAGCCGCAGTTGATTAGTAAGAATTAGTTGTCAGCAATAAACGCTCCTTAACAACTCGACAGCAAGAGAAACCAGCAAGGCTCCCTGCCTGATGCGATCCCGACAAGCCAATGAAGGGATATGGGTATCACGCCCTTAAGCGCAGAGGAAAGACACAGCCGACTGGTAGGCCACTTCTAACGAGGTGGCACATTTAGACGGTAGCTCAGAGGTAGAGCGGAGTCCCTTATAAGGCTTGTGCGCTGGTTCGAGTCCAGCCCGTCTAAATGTGATTAAGCAACACCAAGACAGTGAGCCACGCAAAACCGCAACGGCAAGCACCTGTCGGTCACAACTAACGTGCAACGCGAGTCATGACGCAATGCAGCCGGGGCGCGTATCCGGCACTAACAACTAACTAACGAGGTGAGCAAATGAAAAACGAAATTGGCGAATACGCAGCAATCGAGTTTCAAGGCTGGTTCGTAATTGAGTTCGGAGGCTGAAATGCTAACCGCCTCTTATCTCTGTATTCCATACGACAACGAGCGAACTATCTCCAAGCTGGAATGGGAAGAAAGCATCCCACTAGATGCTCCGAACGTAATCGTAATCGGATCACATGAGCGATATGAGTTCCAGACTACTGATGGATTCACACCACTTCCATGCTGCATTGAAAGAGGTAAATCAAATGGCTAACGATTACTACATTGACGACGAAGAACGGCCAGATGAATCCGAAATGATGGCGGCTCATGATGAGTATTTCTGGCACAAGGCGCAAGACGAGCAAGAGCGTCAAAACGAGTTTATGCGAACCGCAGCCGATATGCGACGTAAGGAAATTAAGGAGTCACGGCCATGAAGAACATAGCAAGCGCACTTGTGAAAGCGCAGAAGGGTTTTGCACCGGCAATCAAGAGCAGCACTAACCCACATTTCAAATCTAAGTATGTTGATCTGGCTGGCTGTGTTGAAGCGGTAATTGATTCTCTCAACGCTAACGGCGTAATGCTGATGCAGCCCTGCCATGAGAGTGAATCAGGAGTAACGGTGGAAACGCTGTTCATTCACGAATCAGGCGAGGTTTTCAGCGCAGGAAAGCTTCATGTACCGGCAAGCAAGCAAGACCCGCAGGGATACGGCAGCGCACTCACATACGCCCGCCGTTACAGCCTGATGGCAGCTTGTGGCATTGCACCTGAAGATGATGACGGAAACGCAGCCAGCAGGAAATATCCAAGCCAAGCAATGATTGATTCATTCGAGCATTGCACAACGCTTGCCGAAGTTCAAACGCTTTGGGTAGGTCTATCGCCACAGGATAGGGGCTTATACGTTGAGGCCAAAGACGCAGCAAAAACCCGCGTAACTGAGAAGGAGGCAGCATGAGCAACCTTTACGAACTTGCCGGTGAGTACCGCGCAATCAGCGACAAGCTGCACGATGCAGAACTAGACGAGCAGACGATTGCTGACACGCTGGAAGGTCTCAGCGGTGACCTGCAAGAGAAGTCAGTCAATGTTGCCAAGTACATCAAGAACCTTGAGTCAGATGCCGATCAGATCAAACAGGCTGAACAGCAGATGACAGAGCGGCGCAAGGCTCTTGAGAAACGAGCGGCAAGCATCAAGCACTACCTGCATACAAATATGGAAAAGGCAGGAATTACAAAGATTGAGTGTCCGTGGTTTGTGTTGAGCATCAAAAACAATCCTGAGTCCGTTCAGATTGATGATGAACAAAGCATTCCGCGTGATTACTTCAAAGAGATTCCTGCGAGTTATTCGCTGGATAAGACGTTAGTTAAAACGGCAATCAAGGACGGATTTAATGTGCCGGGATGCCACCTTTCACGCGGTACGCGATTGGAGATTAAGTAAATGCAGTTTCCCGTAGAAGTAAAGATTGAGCCGAGTACATCCGGCAAGACGTTTGGTGTTGCCCTAACTAAGGGCGACAAGGTGCTGATGGTAGTCAAAGGCTGCAAGCTGGCTAATGGCTCAAATGGGCAGTTTGTATCAGGCCCATCTACCAAGATGGATGATGGCAAGTGGTTTAACTATCTGTACATGGATAAGCAGTTTGCCGAGTACGTCACCGGATTGGCTGTGGAAGCGATGGATAAGCCAGCGCCTAAATCGGCAAATGTTGAAGAATTAGAAAGTGACCTCCCCTTCTGATCGAATGGGACTGCTAGCCTCAATCCACGGGCTTTTGACTAGCGCCGGAAAAAGAGTAACCGGCTTATTAACTTGAGTAACCCGCGAAACATGGCGAGGCATGTATAAATAACCCGTAGCACTTTACCGATTCCGGGAACGAGTCTGTAGCGTAAATAGCGGGTTACTCAACTTAATGGAGTAAATAATGCCTGATATTAGCTTTCTGGTTATCGCAGAGAGTTTATTGATTCTCGCGTACATAATGATTTAAGAGTTATCTCCCTCCGGTGCGTAAGCGCCCTTATGCCACCGCTAGTACAGGGTGGCGTTTTTTTGGAGCAAATAATGACAAACACTGATTATCTGATTCAACATTTGAAAGCCGCAGCATATTGGATTGCGGTATCTATTGGCTTGCTGGTCTGGTTATCAATGGGGAAATGATGCGAGTTTTAATTGCTTGCGAATATTCAGGAGTTGTTAGGGATGCTTTCTCCGCACTAGGCCACGATGCAATGAGTTGTGACTTACTGCCAACCGAATCACCTGGGCAGCATTACCAGGGAGATTTATTCGACGCAATTGATTACCCGTGGGACTTGATGATAGCCCACCCGCCATGCACGCATTTGAGTGTTAGCGGATCACGGCACTTTGCAGATAAGCGCCTGGATGGAAGGCAGCAATCGGCAGTGAGTTTCTTTATGCGAATTATTCGCCAGTCTGAACACATACCGATGACGGCGATAGAGAACCCTGTTTGCATCATGTCTAGGCTGTACCGCAAGCCTGACCAGATCATTCAGCCTTGGCAATTCGGGCATGGAGAAACCAAGGCAACGGCACTTTGGCTCAAAGGCTTGCCGAAGCTGCAACCGACCAACATTGTTGAAGGCCGAGAGGCACGTATTCACCGGATGCCACCTTCTCCTGATAGATGGAAAGAGCGCAGCAAAACCTACCAAGGAATAGCCGATGCCATTGCTAGTCAATGGGGATCACCGGCACAACTGGAGATAGCCGCATGACTTCACTAGCGTACAGAAAACGCCAGCGCGAGACGGCTGAGTTTTACGACCGCGCATTTCTCGGCGCTGTCGCCATCAGTTGCGCCGTGGTGACGGCAGCATGGGGTTTATTGCTTGTTGAGGTGCTTCTATGACTAGTTACACACCACGCCCACGCCTGCGTGATTATTCAGTTGGCGACAAGGTGAAATTACCGAACGATAACCGCGACTTTGTAATCCGGGAAATTCTCGGCAATGGTTACGTTGAATTGACGCACAAAGTAACGGCGTCAGACGGACATGAGGTAGCGAAATGAGCGCCACAAACATGCAAGTAGGTGGCAATCATTACAGCCAGATGGCGATTCAACCTGTGGAATTCATCATGCGAAACAAGCTGGACTTTCTTCAGGGAAACGTCATCAAGTATGTCTGCCGATACCGCAGCAAAAACGGACGTCAGGACTTGCAGAAAGCCATTCACTGCATTGAGTTGCTGATTGAGATGTATGACGCGGAGTTAAAAGCGAAAGAGGCAGAGCAATGACCCCAATTGGAACCGCATTCACATTCGACGGCGAACGATTCCAGCTTTATTTATATGGCCCTGTGACATGCCTATGCTGGAACCTCAACGATAAAACGCTGTGGCGCTTCACTACTGACGAATTGAGAGGAATCTTGAATGCCCGGTGAAGATCACGAAGTACATCAACGAACACGCATTGGCGACGAATTTAGATGGGGTTGCTGGAATGTTCCGAGAACACGGGCAAACATCAAGGTAAAGGCTGGCTTTCGATTGATTGAAGAGGAGCGCGGTCATTACGCTGGAGAACAGTTATTC
>ERZ1034365.460-NODE-460-length-22425-cov-3.656524_pt1 | contig 22425 bp, 10 predicted proteins | sample MGYA00520615_ERZ1034365 | MGnify/ENA primary metagenome ERZ1034365 (study PRJEB33736, sample SAMEA104284505) | Azolla filiculoides | biome: Urban; feature: Water surface; material: Ditch water | place: Netherlands | collected 2015-10-28 | depth 0-0.1 m ...
CAGTTAACTGGTATGCGTGGTTTGATGGCTAAGCCTAAAAAATCAACTGCTGGTGGTGGTGAAATTATTGAAAACCCGATTCTTTCTAACTTTAAAGAAGGTCTTTCTATCCTTGAGTACTTTATCTCTACTCACGGTGCGCGTAAAGGTCTTGCGGATACGGCTTTGAAAACGGCGGATGCAGGATATTTAACAAGAAGATTGCATGATGTTTCACAAGATGTTATTGTAAACATTGAGGACTGTGGTACTTTAAGAGGTGTAGAAGTTTCTGCATTGAAGAAAAACGAAGAAATCGTAGAATCATTAGGAGAAAGAATTTTAGGACGTGTTGCATTACAAGACGTAATTAATCCTTTGAATAGTGAGGTTTTAGTTAAATCTGGAGAACAAATCACAGAAGCTATAATGAAAGCAATTGAAGCTTCTCCAGTAGAGAAAGTGGAAGTGCGTTCCCCATTAACTTGTGAAGCGTTGAAAGGTATTTGTGCTAAATGTTACGGTAGAAACTTAGCTACCGGAAAAATGACACAAAGAGGTGAGGCAGTTGGAGTTATCGCTGCTCAATCTATTGGAGAACCAGGTACACAGTTAACATTACGTACGTTCCACGTTGGTGGGGTTGCGGGTGGTATATCTGAAGAATCCAGTATTGTTACAAGATTCAACGGTAAGCTTGAAATTGAAGATTTAAAAACTGTTAAAGGAGAAGATAACGTAGGAAACGCTGTTGATATCGTTGTATCTCGTTCTACAGAATTAAAATTAATTGACGAGAAGACAGGTATTCTTTTGAGTACTAATAATATTCCTTACGGTTCAAGTATTTTTGTAAAAGACGGTCAGTCTGTTGTAAAAGGAGATGTAATCTGTAAATGGGATCCATATAATGGAGTTATCGTTTCTGAGTTTACTGGTAAAATTGCTTACGAAGATTTAGAGCAAGGTCAATCTTTCATGGTTGAAATTGATGAGCAAACTGGTTTCCAAGAAAAAGTAATCTCTGAAGCAAGAAACAAAAAATTAATTCCAACTTTATTGGTTTACGGTAAAGAAGGTGAGTTGATTCGTTCTTACAACTTACCAGTTGGAGCCCACTTGATGGTTGAAAACGGTGAGAAAATTAAAGCAGGTAAAGTATTGGTAAAAATTCCACGTCGTTCTTCTAAATCAGGAGATATTACTGGAGGTTTGCCTAGAATTACCGAGTTGCTTGAAGCTCGTAACCCTTCAAACCCAGCCGTGGTTTCTGAAATCGATGGTGTTGTTTCTTTTGGAAAAATCAAAAGAGGTAACCGTGAGATCGTTATCGAATCTAAATTTGGGGATATTAGAAAATACTTGGTTAAATTATCAAGCCAAATTCTAGTTCAAGAAAATGACTTCGTAAGAGCAGGAGTTCCATTGTCTGATGGTGCAATTACTCCAGATGATATTTTAAGAATTCAAGGACCAGCAGCTGTTCAACAGTATTTGGTTAACGAAATTCAAGAAGTATACCGTTTACAAGGGGTAAAAATCAATGACAAACACTTTGAAGTAGTAATACGTCAAATGATGCGTAAAGTAAGAGTACAAGATCCAGGTGATACTTTATTCTTAGAAGATCAATTAATTCACACTAAAGATTTTATCGTTCAAAATGATAAATTATACGGTATGAAAGTAGTTGAAGATGCTGGAGACTCAAGTGCTTTAAAAGAAGGACAAATTATTACGCCTCGTGAGTTGCGTGATGAAAACTCTCTTTTGAAACGTACTGATAAAAATCTTGTTGTTGCCCGTGATGTAGTTACTGCAACTGCAACACCAGTATTACAAGGTATTACAAGAGCGTCACTTCAAACGAAATCATTTATTTCTGCTGCATCTTTCCAAGAAACAACTAAAGTATTAAACGAAGCTGCTGTTGCAGGTAAAGTTGATTACTTAGAAGGATTGAAAGAAAATGTAATTGTGGGTCATAGAATTCCTGCCGGTACAGGTATGAGAGAATATGATCATACAATTGTAGGATCTAAAGAAGATTATAATGAAATGATGGCTAATAAAGAAGAGTATATTTACTAAGACATGGCTAATTCTAATCAACAACAAGAGCAAATCAACATTGAGTTGGATGAAAAAATTGCCGAAGGAATTTATTCTAATTTGGCAATAATTAATCATTCTTCTTCAGAATTTGTTTTAGATTTTGTAAGTATTATGCCTGGTATTCCTAAAGCCAAGGTAAAATCAAGAATTGTCTTGACACCGCAACATGCCAAAAGGTTGTTGAAAGCTATTGGAGAAAACATTCACCGTTTTGAAGTCGCTCACGGCGAAATAAAAGACACTGAACAAGCTCCAATTCCTTTAAATTTTGGTCCCGCAGGACAAGCTTAATTGAAATATAAAGGCTCCAGAAATGGAGCCTTTTTTTATGATTAAAATGTAGTAGTATTTAATGCTTTAATCGATTATTTGCGTGTTTCATCGATAATGTTTTCTATTATTACAATATTAATTTAGTTTAGACCTCGGATTAAAAATATCTTTGATGAGCCAATTTCATAAATACAAGACTATAAATACAAAATCGATTAGTATGATTTTGTTTTTTATGTTGTTTGCTAATTTTTCTGTTATTGCTCAATCTAAAGAAAGTCTTATTTCTATTGATAATTTCGAAAAAATTTCAGTTGGCGAAAGTGTTGAAGCTCCATCTGTATCATCAAATATGAATTTTGTTTTATGGTTCATGGGTTCGAAACAAGATCCTAATACTGCTATTTCTTCGGATAAAACAAATGCAAAAAAACAAATTATTACTTCCGGAATGGCTCCAAATCGTTTGTTGATTAAAGCTTTCTTGAAAAAAGCCGTTGATTTTAAAAGTTCACTAGCATGATTTAGGATAAAAGACATATAAATATAAAAAAAACGCTAACTTTTAAGTTAGCGTTTTTTTTATATTTATATATCCCGTCCTGAAATAACCAGACTAAATTTAAATTATCACAGTTAATAGACAAAATTGGTATTAAATGTGATAATTTTAATTTATCGCTATAATTTAAATGATTTATAAAATTTAAGTGTTAATTTTATCCGTTTAGTTTAAGGATGGGTTTTGTAATATGAAAAATTTTTTTGTTGTTTGTTGTTTAGTTTTATTTTCCATAGCTATTTGGTCTCAAAAACCAATTGAAAAGTTTCAGTTTGTTAATATAAAAGAAAGCATTTCCCAAATTGGCGTACAAACAATAATTCAAGACCATCACGGGTTTGTTTGGCTAGGTACAAGTGGAACTGGATTAAATAAATATGACGGCACTGATTACAAGACTTTTAAATTCAAACCAAACGATCCTACTTCATTAAGTAATAATACTATCAATTGTTCTTATCTTGACAATAAGAACAGATTATGGTTTGGTACAGACGATGGACTCAATTTATACGACTACAAGAATGATTCTTTTAAAAGAATTCTTTTGTCTGAATTCAAAAAAAATAAAGTAAAAGTTTTGGTTAAGAGTTTGACAGGAGATAATAAGGGGAACTTATTTATTGGTACTTTGGAACTCGGATTATTTAAGATGAATTTAGATAATTTTAAAGTTGAAAAAATATCATGTCAAGAATCTAGCTTAACTATTACTATAAATGCACTTCAAGTTGACTATAAAGGAAAGGTATATGCTGGAACTGATAAAGGTCTCAAAGAGTTTGACGTTAAAACAAATTCACTAAGACGTTCTGTCTTTAAAAGTAAAGTAGGCGTTAAGTCCATTAATGTTCCTGTTAATTATTTATTAATAGAAAAAAATAATATATGGATTGGAACTACGCCTTCTGGCTTATTTAAAATTAAGAGCAATAGTAAAGATCATCTATTTGAAATAAATCATTTTTCAATCTCACAAAATCGAATTTTATCAATTATTAATTTACCCGACAAAACGGTAATGTGTGGTACAGAGAATGATGGATTATTTCATATTGATGCCAATGGGAAAATTTTAAATCATTATTTATCGAGTAAATCCGAAAGAAAAAATATTCTGTCTAATTCTATTTGGTCTTTATTTTTGGATCGTAATGAACGGATATGGTTGGGGTATTATAATTCGGGAATTGGTGTTTACGACAAATTATATGATAAGTTTAAAAATCTAGAAAGTATACCAGGTATATCTAATTCATTACAAATAAGTTCTGTATCTGCTATTGAAAAAGATCGTTTTAATAGATTTTGGATTGCAATGGATGGAGGAGGTATTGATGTTTTTGATCCTAAATCGAGTCAATATACTCATATTGGTCCTAGAGAAAACAAAGTGTATTCGGGGCTGACTAATAATTATGTTGAAACATTATTTATTGACAGCAAACAAAACTTATGGGCTGGTACTTGGGACGGAGGGTTATATTTTTTAAAGAATGGCGATAAAAAATTTATTAATTTCACTGTAAATAATTCGGGTGGAGGTTTAACCTCCAATAATATTATAAGTATTACGGAAGATTTAGAAGGAACTATTTGGTTTGCTAGTTGGGATAAAGGGCTCCATTCGTTCAATCCGGATACAGGAAAATTTACAAATTACAGATCAGAGCCATTTTTAAAATCTGGTATTTCAAATAGTTATGTGACTAAAATATTGGTTGACAAAAAAGATAATCTTTGGGTAGCCACAAGAAATATAGGTTTGTTTAAGATTAAAAAATTAGCAAAGAATACGTTTTCTATTGTATCAATGGCTAATAGGATGTCTAAAGAATTTAAAAATTATGCAAAAACCGAAGACATTTTGTCGCTTTATGAAGGAAAGGACGGTTCAATGTGGATTGGAACAAAAGGATCTGGTTTGTGTAAATACAATGGTAAAACAGATCGTTTTAAGTGGTATAACAAACAAGATGGTTTAGAAGCCGATAATATAGTGGGTATTATTGGAGATTTAAAAGGGAATATTTGGCTAAGTTCAAATTCCGGGATTTCAAGATTAGACGTTAAAACCGATACATTTACTAGTTTCACAAAAAATGACGGACTTCTTTCTAATGATTTTAACCGAAATGCTACTTTTAGAGATGAACAAGGAATCATTTATTTTGGTAATTATTTTGGATTAGATTATTTCAACCCTTCAAATATTAAAGTTAATACTATTTTACCATCTTTATATTTAACAGATTTTAAGATTTTTAATAAAACGGTTACCACTAATCAAAAAGGGTCGCCCCTTGAAAGTGCTATTGGTGAAACGAAGAGTATTACCTTAAATAGTACCCAATCAGTATTTACTATTGAATATACAGGTATTAACTATACAAGACCCGAAAAGAATCAATATGCTTATTATCTTGAGGGTTTAGAAAAATCATGGAATTATGTTGGTAGATTAAGAAGTGCCACTTATACAAATTTAGAACAGGGTGATTATGTATTTAAATTAAAATCTGCCAATAGTGATGGTAAATGGAATAAAGAAATATTAGAACTAAAAATAACTGTTTTACCACCATGGTGGAAATCAAATATGGCTTTGTTTTCTTATGTTGTTTTGTTGCTTTTAGGCGGCTATTATTTTAATAAGATGATGCTTATTAGGTTGAATAAAAACAAAGAAATAATTCTAGAGCAAAGTAAAAGATTGCAAGAAAAGGCTTTAAATGAAAAAAAGTTTCAGTTTTTCACTAATATATCCCATGAATTAAGAACACCACTTACCTTAATTATGAATTCTATTGACGATATTATTAGAGATGATACCTTAAGCCTCGCAACACGAACAAAAGAAAAGCTTAATATTGTTAATAAAAACACTAATAGACTTTATAGGTTGATAAACGAACTATTAGATTTTAAAAAACTTGAATCAAATAAATTAAAGGTTAAAGCTGTAAAATTAAATTTAGTAGATTTTATTAAAGAGGTTGTAATCCATTTTAGAGAAGAATTATCTATCAAAGGAATAGAATTTGATCTTGATTCAGATGTATCAGATCTATCAATTTGGAGTGATGCAAATATGTTGGAAAAGATTATTTTCAATATCCTATCAAATGCTATTAAGGTTACGCCAAATGGTGGGACAATTAATATTAACCTTCAATCAACGGATAAGTTATTCCATTTACCTTTAGTAAGTAAAACTGAGGGGGTAAAAGCGGTAGAGATTATTATTTCTGATACGGGTCCGGGTATTGAAAAAGGAGAAGTGGAAAAAATATTTGAGCGTTTTTATCAAGTTGAAAATTTAAATAAAACGTATTACGGAGGCACAGGAATTGGTTTAGAATTGGTTCGAGATTTTGTTAGGTTACATAAAGGCGAAATTGAAGTTGATAGTAAAGTAGGAGAAGGAACTACTTTTACAATCATATTGCCAATGGGCAAGTCACATTTTGACGATAGTGAAATACTTTTAGATAGTATAGAAGTTCAAGTTAAAAATAAACAATCAATTACATCTCTTGAAATAGAAAAGGAAATAGAAAAGGGAATTGATATAGATGAAAATCTACATAAATATACATTGTTAATAGTAGAAGATAATTATGAACTTAGAGATTATTTAAAAAAAGAATTTGAAAATGATTATAAGGTTTTAGTTGCTAATAATGGAAAAGGTGGAATTGATTTAGCTAATGAGTTTCTTCCGGATATTATATTAACTGATGTCATGATGCCAGAAATGAATGGGTTCGATTTTTGTAAAAATATAAAAGGAGATTTAAGAACAAGTCATATTCCGGTGTTAATGCTTACAGCCAAAACTGAAATCGAGGATAGAATAGAAGGTATTGAAGTGGGCGCAGATGCTTATATGGCTAAGCCTTTTGATATGAGATTGTTAAGACTACGCATGTCCCAGTTGTTAACTAGCAGACAGTTAATTTTTAATAAATATTTTAGTTTAATTAGTGAAGTGCCCGAGGGAACTAAAACATTATCCTTGGATAAAGAATTTATTGAGAAAGTGTTAAACTATATTAAAGAGAATATAAGTAATCCGGATTTAAATGTAGAATCACTTGCTACTCAATTAAAATTGAGTAGAAGCCAGTTTTATAGAAAAATTAAAGTGCTCACCAACCAGACCGCTAATGAGTTTTTAAGAAATGTTCGTCTTCAAAAAGCAAAACAAATTTTGGAAAGGGACAATGTAAGTATAAGCGAAGTATGTTATAAAACTGGATTTTCTTCACCTTCTTATTTTACAAAATGCTTTAAGAGTTATTTTGGAATATTACCTACTGATGTAAAAATAAAAAAAAATGATCTTTGATGATTAGTTTAGTCAGTTAGAAAATCAGTATAAAATACTCGTTTTTAATCCCGCAAAGTACGCTATTCAAAAAATGTGTAAGTTAAAAAGTTAGGCTTCGATTTTATAATCGGAGCCTTTTTTGATATAAGCTTTTGTTTGGTTGGAGTGTTATAGTAGTTTCGTATCAGCAGTAGTAATTTATTTCTGTTTCTTCCCAGCAACGTGTTTACAAGCGTTTCTAATACCATTTATTAGTATTCATTATAGTCTAATTGGACTAATTTATACGGGTTGTTGGTATAATTTGATAAGCTCCGAATATTTGTGTTTTGGATTTCGAACACACACACACTTCTGTCTTCAACCATCCCCAAAAAAAACACACTGCTATTTCGTATTTACGAGCCGTATCGCTATAGCTACTTTTATATCTTCTTCTATTAGGTCTAAGGTAAAAAAGTGGGTTTTGCCTATGACTTTTTTAGCCTTCTCTAACTTTAAGAACAATGAAATCCAGTTGAATAATTAAGTAAAGGTCTTCAATGGTCTATTGGATATGTAAATAAATCAATTTTAGATCGGAATATCACAGAAGGTCGTTTGTAAAGGGATGTTTTAAAGTTAAAATGGGATTTAAGACTATAAAAATTGTTGCATCGACTATAAAAATATCGCTAAAAGTGTGGCAGAAAATGCAATAGCTTTAAAAATTATAGTTATTGCTTTAAAATTGATATTTAAATTTTTGTATTTTCTTAACATTTGTCAAACTATGAAATTGAAATTTTCTAAATGCAATTAATTTGTTGAAACACTACTATTTAGATGCTCCCATTGCATTTTTATTATTCACGTTAATCTTTTTAAAATTAAATCTCATAGTGCTATAAACTAACCAAAAAAAAAAATATGAAAAACAAACTGCTAAAAAAACTAATACTTCCAGTATTCTTATTATTTGGAAGTATTATTTATGCTCAATCAGTATCGGGTACTGTATCCGATAAAACAGGTCCTATTCCAGGTGTTAATGTATTGGTGAAAGGTACTGCCGAAGGAACACAAACAGATTTTAATGGGGCTTTTAAAATCAATGCTAAAAATGGAGATGTTTTAGTATTCACTTTTGTAGGTTTTAAATCCCAAGAGATTAATTACAAAGGAAAATCTCCAATTAATGTATTGTTGGAAGAAAACTCAGCTCTTTTAGACGAAGTTGTAGTTGTAGGTTATGGGGCTAAGAAGAAAAGTTTAGTAACAGGGGCAATTTCTAGTATTAGTGCTGCTGATATTCAAAAATCTTCCTCAGCACGTGTTGAGTCAGCTTTACAGGGAAAAACATCAGGTGTTACTGTTGTATCTTCTTCTGGGGCTCCAGGTTCTAGTTCTAAAGTTAGAATTAGAGGTGCTGGTTCTAATGGAAATTCAGATCCATTATATATTGTTGATGGAATGAAAGTAAGTTCTATAGATAATATTTCTCCAAATGATATTGCTAACATTGAGGTTTTAAAAGATGCAGCATCTTCTGCTATTTATGGTACACAAGGAGCAAATGGAGTTGTCATGATTACAACTAAACAAGGTAAGACAGGAGAAGCAGTAGTTAGCTACAGTACTCAATTGGGAACTCAATCCGTTAGATCTAATATGAAGTTAATGAATGCGTCTCAATTTGTAACTTATTTTCAAGAGGCTGGAAGAACTCAAGTAGTTGATAATGGTATCAATACAAATTGGATCAATGAAACTTTTCAAAATGCAGCTACACAAAGACATGATTTAAGTATCTCTGGAGCTAACGATAAAACAAATTACTATTTTTCAAGTTCTTACATGGATCAAGATGGAGTTGTTGGTAAAGAAAATTCTAACTATAAAAGATTTACAGGAAGACTTAATCTTAAAACTCAAGTCAATGATTGGTTAGAAGTAGGTGCTAATATGACCTATTCAAATATAGGGTCTTCGCCTATTACTGAAGATAATTCAACAGCTGGAGTTGTAACTCAAGCTTTAGTTATGGATCCATTAACTCCCGTAATTTATACAGGAGCTTTACCACAAAGAGCTTTAGATGGCGTAGCTGCAGGAACAGCTATGATTGATGGTAATGGGAATGTTTATGCTTACCCTACTTATGCAACAGGAGAGGCTGTCAATCCTGTGGGATTAGCAAATTACACATTTAGAGGAGGCATTGATACGGATAAAATTTTAACATCGGTGTTTGCTAAATTAAATTTAGCAAAAGGTTTATCATTTACCTCTAGATTCGGATATGAAAGAACAAATACGTTTGATAATAGATGGAGTCCTGTTTGGGTTGTATCGTCAGAAGCTCAAAATGCTACTGTAACATTAAACAATCAGATTTCAAGAAGTTCAAAATGGTTATGGGAAAATTTTGCGAGCTACACGAAAGAATTTGGTAATCATAATGTAACCGCATTATTGGGGTATTCATCTGAGAAAACGAAGAGTCCATTTTATTCTTTACGCGGATCGGAAATCCATGATCAAACAGACCAATTTGCATACTTTGATTTTTCAAATAGAGCAAAGGATGTAATCGGTGGTAGTATTATTGAAAAAAGCGGAAGCTCAATTTTTGGAAGACTTTCTTATGATTATATGGGTAAATATTTATTAGAAGGCTCGTTGCGTAATGATACTTCTAGTTTTTTTCCGACTACAAAAAAATCAGGGTATTTCCCTGCAGCTTCTGCTGGTTGGTTAGTATCTAAAGAAAATTTTTGGAAACAAGACTCAAAAATTGATTATTTAAAAGTAAGAGCTAGTTGGGGACAAAATGGTAGTGATAACAATTTAAGTACCTACATAAGTAGCTTAATATTTCAAACTGTAGCAACAGAAACCGCTTTAACAGTTCCAGTTGTTTACGAAGGTCAAACTGGTATTACTCCAGGGAATTTACCAAATACTAATTTAGAATGGGAACGTTCTGAACAATTGGATTTAGGTTTTGATTTAAGAGCATTAAAAAACAAACTGAATTTTTCAGTTGACTATTATGTTAAAACGACTAAAAATTTACTTCTTGTAAATGGAAATATCATTGCACCACCTTCTTTAGGTGTAGGAGTTCCTTCTATTAATGCTGGAACAGTAGAAAATAAAGGTTTTGAATTTGAAATGGGGTACAGCGATAAAACAGCGGGTGGTTTTAGTTATGGTATAGACCTTAATTTGTCAACCTTGCATAATGAAGTTACCGATATTAGTTATGTAGGTGACAATGGTTTTATAATAGGTGCACTGGCACCGCAAAACAATGATGGTGTAACTCGTTTTCAAAAAGGATTACCATTATGGTATTTCTATGGATATAAAACAGACGGTATAGATCCTGCAACAGGAAAAATAAAAATTGTTGATACTGATGGAGTTCCTGGTATTACATCAAACGATAAAACAAAAATCGGTTCTCCTCACCCTGATATGCTTTATGGAGGAAATATTCAATTTGGATATAAAGGCATTGATTTAAATATTAGATTTCAAGGTACGCAAGGGAATGATATTTTTGAAGCTTACCACCAGACTTCAAGACCGCTTACCAATCACCCAATTGAATTTTTTACAGGTAGATGGCAACAAGCAGGAGATATTGCATCTTATCCTGCTGCACAATATGCAACATCAGCATACGATACTGATTTAGTAGTAAAAGATGGTTCTTATATGAGAATTAAACAAATTCAATTAGGATATAATTTCTCTAATGAAGTTTCTAATAAATTGAAATTGAAAAAACTAAGAACTTATATTTCTTTAGATGACTATTTTACCTTTACTAAATATAATGGTTTGGATCCTGAAGCAGGAAGTTTTGCTGATAACAGTATAGGAGTAGATAGAGGATATTATCCAGTAGCTGCTAAAGTATTACTTGGTTTATCACTTGAATTTTAATAAAATAAAACATTAAATATGAAAAAAATAATATATAGTGTTGCAGTTATATTTTTAACAACTGTATCATGTAGTTCAGATTTTACGGAAGTAAAACCTGTAGGTGTACTGGAGAGTACCACTTTCTTTGATAGTGAAAAAAATACCGAAGAAGCTTTGATTGGATTGTATGACCTTGTACAATTTAATAATGGTCAGGCCTGGAATTCAGCTTTTATAATTAAAGTGTTACCAGGTGACGAGGCTAATGCTGGTGGTGGTACTTCAACAGATCAAAAGCAATTACAAGAAATTGATGATTACGCAAATATATCTATTTCTAATCCCTCTTTGGAAGGGGTTTGGAATAAGGAATATAAAACAATTGCACTTGCAAACACAATTATAGAAAAAGTTGAAGCAGGAAACTTAAGCAATAAAACCTTTGCTATTGCTGAAGCAAAGTTTATGAGAGCTTGGTGTTATTTTGAGCTAACTACAATGTGGGGTGACGTGCCTTTGCGTTTAGAAAATCCAACAACAATTAGCGCTGAAGCTTTTGCTAAAGCAAAAAGTCCAAGAGCAGAAATTTATGCTCAAATAGAAGCTGATTTAGCTGTTGCTATTGCTGGTTTACCAGATAAAAGTGCAGTTAAAAATAATTTTAGAGTTTCAAAAGGTACTGCTCAAGCTCTATTAGGGAAAGTGTTGGTTTTTCAAGGAAAAACGCTTGCTGCAATTCCTTATTTAAAAGCTGTAATAGATAATCCTGCTCATGGTTTAGAGTCAGACGTTTCAAAAGTTTGGGTAAATGATTCAGAATTTGGAAAAGAGTCTTTATTCGAAGTTGGCTATATTAATACAAAAGGGTACACTTTTGCTACTGGAAATCTTGCCGGCCGTAATGAAGCTAACATATTTATACAATTAATGGGACCTCGTGGTGATGGTTTCTTTAATTTGACGGGTACTGGATTGAGAAATGGATGGGGCTTTAACTTGCCAACAGCAAAAATATTAAGTGCTTTTGATGCTGCAGGAGATGTAAGACGTAAAGCAGCTACTGTAATGAGTGAAGCAGAACTTGTTTCATTTGGTGGAAGTAAAGCAGGATCTCCTTGGGACTATGAAGGAGGAATCAGAACAAAATATGCTCCACGTGATTCAGAAACAAGTGCTGGTGGTGTTAAAGAAGCAAATTTTGGTACAAATTTTAGATTATTCAGATTTGCTGAAGTATTGTTGCTTGCAGCCGAAGCTTATAATAAGGAAGGACAAGATGACAATGCGAGAATAGAATTAAACAAAATTAGAAACAGAGCTGGTTTAGCTGATGTTTCTCCTTCTTTAACTGGTGCCAATTTGTTTGATGCTATTGCAAATGAAAAATTCTTAGAGTTAGCTTTTGAAGGACAGCGTTTTTGGGATTTAGTTAGATGGGGAAAAGCCGATGCTGAGTTATCAAGCAAAGGATATACTTCTAAAAATAATTTATACCCAATTCCTGCATCAGAGATTGCTAAAAATAAAGCGCTAACAAGTGCTGATCAAAATCCTGGTTACTAATATAATTTGTTAATTTGTTTTAAATGGAGGCTGCCCGAAAAGTGATTTTTGGGCAGTTTTTTATAAAAAAAAGTACACTTTTGTGTAAAATGATTGTCCAATCTTTTAAAATTAGTTCCATTATTTTTAAATTAATATTCTAAAATATTTACTATGAAACGTCGTCAATTTCTTCAAAGTACAGCGCTGTTTTCTGTCGCAACTTTATTTAACGCAAATGAATTGTTTGCCAAAAATCCATTAGTCAATACCGTTGGTTTGGGGTTATTCTCTATACCAAAAATGTTAGATACTGACTTTGATGGTGCCTTTGCTATGTTAGCTAAAATGGGGTATAAAGAAATAGAATGTTTTGGACCCTATGAATTCAGTACTGAAAAAGCAAAAGCTTCCTGGAATGCTGTTACACCCCATCTAGGATTCAAAGGGAGCGGCTTCTTTAACAAAACAGCTTCTGAGTTTTTAAATGCCGCAAAATCAAATGGTATCAGTATTCCTTCCATGCATACTGATTTAGATACACTATCAAATAATATGGGTCAATTGGCAGAAGCCGCTCATTTAATTGGTGCAAAATATGTGGTACTTCCTTCCATTCCGGATGCTGAAAGAAAAACCTTGGACGATTATAAACGAATAGCAGAAAAATTCAACTCCATTGGTGCTGAAGCCAAGAAAGAAGGAATTCGTTTTGGATATCACAATCATGGTTATGGTTTAAACAATGTGAATGGGGTTATGCCATTAGATATTATTTTTGACCAAACCGATCCTAGCTTGGTTTATTTTGAAATGGATCTTTATTGGACCATAGCTGGTGGTGCAGATCCTGTTGAATTATTCAAAAAGCACAAAGACCGCTATAAAATGGTGCATATAAAAGATATGAAAGAGCCAAAAAGATTCTCGGGTGATGGTGGTAATTCCTCACAATGGATCCCCCTTTTTCCCTACATGACTTCCTGTGGCGAAGGTATTCTAGATTTGCCTACAATACTTACTACAGCAAAACAAAATGGCGTGGAACATTTCTTTGTTGAACAAGATACAGTTCAATCACCTGAAATAGCATTGAAAAAAAGTATTGATTATTTAAAGTCTCTTTAAATTTATAATCGTAATTTTTTTCAAAGCACAGCGCAGTTTTCTGTCACAACTTTATTAAACGCAAATGAATTGTTTGCCAAAACCCCATTAATCAATACAGTTGGCTTTGGTTTATTTTCTATACCAAAAATGTTAGAAAACGTTTTTACAAGTGTTTAATTAAATATTTTTGTCTAGTAATCTGTATCGATATTATTCAGAACGGGACATTAAATAAATTGAAAAGCCTCTTCAGTAATGAAGAGGCTTTTTTATGTTCGCTATTTCAAGCGTATATTTTGCTATTTATTCAAATTCTGAAGTAAAGTATAATTTTACATTCGGATATTTATTCTGTGTCATTTGAATGGTAAAATCAGAATCAGCTAGAAATACTAATTGTCCGTACTTATCATGAGCTAAGAATTTTTGTTTGATTCTTCTAAATTCTTTAAACTCATCACTTTTAGGGTCATTTGGTTTTACCCAACAAGCTTTGTGTACTGGGAAATTTTCATAGGTACACTTGGCACCATATTCATGTTCTAAACGATATTGAATTACTTCATATTGAAGCGCACCTACAGTTCCAATGATTTTTCGGTTATTCATTTCCAAAGTAAATAACTGTGCAACTCCTTCGTCCATTAATTGATCGATTCCTTTGTCCAATTGTTTCGCTTTCATTGGATCCGCATTATTAATGTATCTGAAATGCTCCGGTGAGAAACTAGGAATTCCTTTGAAACTCATGATTTCTCCTTCGGTCAAAGTGTCTCCGATTTTAAAATTTCCAGTATCGTGTAAGCCAACAATGTCTCCAGGATAGGAGATGTCTACAATTTCTTTTTTCTCAGCGAAAAAGGCATTTGGACTAGAAAATTTTAAATTCTTTTTTTGACGAACGTGATAATACGGTTTGTTTCTTTCAAAAGTTCCCGAAACTATTTTTATAAAGGCTAATCTGTCTCTGTGTTTTGGATCCATATTAGCATGGATTTTGAACACAAACCCAGACATTTTTTCTTCTGTTGGGTCAACTAATCGGGTTTCTGAATCTTTGGGTCTTGGTGAAGGAGCAATCGCAACAAAGCAATCTAATAATTCTCTAACTCCAAAGTTATTTAAAGCAGAACCAAAAAATACAGGTTGTAATTTTCCGTCTAAATAATCCTGACGATCAAATTTTGGATAAACTTCATCTATTAACTCTAATTCTTCCCGTAATTTGTCTGCTGGTTTTTGACCAATTATTTTTTCTAACTCAGGACTTTGAACATCAGAAAAAGCAATAGTTTCTTCTATATTTTTTCTGCTGTCTCCGCTAAATAAGTTTATATTTTGTTCCCATAAGTTGTAAATTCCTTGAAAATCATATCCCATTCCTATGGGAAAACTCAAAGGAGTAACGGTTAAACCTAATTTTTGCTCCACTTCATCCATCAAATCGAAAGCATCTTTTCCTTCACGGTCTAATTTATTAATGAAAACAATGATAGGAATTTTTCGCATTCTACATACTGATACCAGTTTTTCGGTTTGTTCCTCAACCCCTTTGGCAACGTCAATGACAACAATTACGCTGTCTACCGCAGTTAATGTTCTAAAGGTATCTTCGGCAAAATCCTTGTGACCGGGCGTATCAAGAATGTTTATTTTCTTCTCCTTATAATTAAAGGCCAATACAGATGTTGAAACCGAAATTCCTCTCTGACGTTCAATTTCCATGAAATCACTCGTGGCTCCTTTTTTAATTTTATTATTTTTTACCGCACCCGCTTCTTGAATCGCACCACCAAAAAGCAACAGTTTTTCTGTAAGTGTTGTTTTTCCGGCATCGGGATGTGATATAATTCCGAATGTTCTTCTTCTTTTAATTTCTTCTAAAAAACTCATATTTCATATAAATAGTTTGCAAAAGTACTATTTATAAATGCTAATTAAAAATAAATACAAGAGTGGTTTGTGTATCTAGTTTTGGTTTTTCAAAGGAGAATAAAATTTTTATTTTTCAAAAATCAATTCTTTTGAAAGTAGGTGCTACAATTAAATTTAAATTGAGATTTATAATGAGAACATAATAATAAATAAAGGCTTTATAATTTTTTGTTAATACTACTGATGAAACTTGTATTATGTAATTGAATTGCTATTTTTGTTCGCTATAACTATAAAGAATTCAATAGAATTGAGATTGTAAAAACAATTCGATTTCTTGATACTTTAAACGTATATTTGACCAAAATTAACAGAATCGTTGTAAAATAGGATTGTAATAAAAAAAACAAAAAATATTTTACTTTACTAAATAAAATAAAATTTCAAGAAATGCTATTAAAATCAATACCAATGAAATCCATAAAAAATAGAATTGTACTTACTTTTTTTCTTGGAATTTTTTCAAGCGTTGTCAGCAATGCACAAGAAATAATAAAGGATGGTGCAGTTGTTGCAACGGCTAAAATTTCTTCAAATCAGAAGCTTAAAGTTGACGGAGTTATTGCAACAGTAGGGGATTACATTATATTAGATTCAGATATTGATAAGTCTTATTTAGAAATTTCCAGCCAAGGAGGTTCTGTAAAAGATATTTCAAGATGTCAGATGTTAGGAAAATTGCTTGAAGATAAATTGTATGCGCATCAAGCCATTCAAGATAGTGTTAAGGTGACTGATGCTGAGGTAAAAGGATTGATGGATGATAGATTGAACTATATGGTAGAACAAATTGGTTCTATGGAAAAAGTAGTGAAATATTACAAAAAGAATTCAGAAGAAGAATTCAGAACCTATTTTTTTGATATCTTGAAAGAACAAAAGTTAACTTCTGAAATGCAAAAGAAAATCATTGATGAGGTAGAGATAACTCCGGAGGAAGTTCGTAATTTTTTCAAAACAATTCCAGTTGCTGATTTGCCAGTTTTTGGAGCAGAAATGGAAGTAGCGCAAATTGTTGTTGAACCAAAAGTCTCTGATGCGGATAAACAAAAGGTAATTGATAAGTTAAACGGTTTCAAAAAAGATATTCAGGAAGGATCGAGTTTTGCAACAAAAGCAGTTTTGTATTCGCAAGATCCAGGTTCCAGATCAAATGGCGGATATTATAAAATGAATCGAAAAACACCTTTTGTAAAAGAGTTTAAAGAGGTTGCTTTTAGTCTTGCTGAAGGAGAAATTTCGGCTCCTTTTGAAACCGATTTTGGATTTCATATTATTTATGTAGAAAAAATAAAAGGGCAAGAAGTTGAATTGCGTCATATTTTATTAGCACCAAATGTATCCGAAGATGCTTTGAAAGATGCCAAAGAAAAAATTACTTTGATTAAGAAACGAATTGAAGATAAGGAAATCACTTTTGCGGAAGCAGCCAGAACTATGTCGGATGAAAAAGAAACCAGAGCAAATGGTGGAGCTTTAATCAATCCAAAAACACAAGATACCCGTTTTGAGTTGACAAAAATGGATCCAAGTTTATACAGCCGAGTTTCAAATTTAAAAGAAAATGAAATTTCAGCACCCTATTTAGACGAAGAACAACAAGGGAAGAAAAAATTCAAGTTGATTACAGTAACAAACAGAATTAATGAGCATACCGCTGATTACGCAAAAGATTATATCAAAATCAAAGAACTAGCGTTGAAAGAAAAACAGATTAAAACCATTGGAAAATGGTTTGATGAAAAAATTAAAGAGACGTACATTAAAATTATCGGAGAATACAGAGATTGTGCTTTTACAAACAACTGGTTGAAAAAATAATTTTTATTAAATAAATAAAAAGAGTTAGTTTTATAAGTAATAAGACTAACTCTTTTTAATTTAAAATACTTTTTAAAATGTCTGACGTAGCAGCAATACATAATTTAGTTGAGAAACGAAACGAGTTAAAAAAAGAAATTGCCAAAATTATTGTTGGTCAAGATGCTGTAGTGGACCAGATTTTACTTTGTATTTTTTCTGGAGGACATGCTTTGTTGGTAGGTGTTCCGGGATTGGCAAAAACATTAATGGTTAACACGTTGGCGCAAGCTTTGGGACTGGATTTTAAAAGAATTCAATTTACGCCTGATTTGATGCCTTCGGACATTTTGGGAAGTGAAATATTAGATGAAAATCGTCAATTTAAATTTATAAAGGGACCTGTTTTTTCCAATATCATTTTGGCGGATGAAATAAACAGAACGCCACCAAAAACACAAGCAGCTTTATTGGAGGCAATGCAGGAACGTTCTGTAACTATTGCGGGTGAAAACCATAAGTTAGATTTGCCTTATTTTGTATTAGCCACTCAAAATCCAATAGAGCAAGAAGGAACTTATCCTTTGCCAGAAGCACAGTTGGATCGTTTTATGTTTGCTGTAAAACTTGAATATCCTTCTTTTTTAGAAGAAGTTCAAGTGGTGAAACAGACTACTTCAGATGTGAAACAGACGATAAATCCATTATTTACGGCACAAGAAATAATTGATTTTCAACATTTGATTCGCAGAATTCCTGTTGCGGATAATGTTATAGAATATGCTGTTACTTTGGTTAGTAAAACACGTCCAGACAATCCTTTGTCTAACGAATTTGTGAAAAATTATCTCGATTGGGGAGCAGGACCAAGAGCTTCGCAGAATTTGATTTTGGCAGCCAAAGCAAATGCAGCTTTCAATGGAAAATTTTCTCCAGACATCGAAGATGTGAAAGCGGTAGCTACGGGAATCCTTCGTCATAGAATTATCAAAAACTACAAAGCCGATGCGGAAGGAATTACCGAAGAAATGATTATTGAAAAACTAATTTAATGAAGAATAAATAATAATTTAGGAAACGAATTGCGTATAAATGCATAATTCGTGCTTTTTAGGTATAACAATACATTTTAACTTTGTTAGAAATTTAATTCTATATTATAGATTGTTTAGTTTTACGACCAAAATATAGTGTTTTCGCAATTAAACGCAGTGTAATTCGTTATTTTGCAATAATAATTTTTAAAAAGCGTAGTTCTATTAAATTTCTTTAAATTATCATCTTTAATTCCTAAATTTGCGTACAAAAAAATAAAAACACCTAAAAATAGGGCATTTGATTTTGAATTAATTAAAAAAAAATGCCGTTAACATTGAAAAGATTATGAACACTTATAACGATTACATTCAAGAGATTGAAGAACGAAAAGGTCAAGGGCTTAACCCAAAACCAATTGATGGTGCTGAATTGCTAAGCGAAATCATTGCACAAATAAAAGATGTAGCTAATGCAAATAGAGCTGATTCTCTTAAATTCTTTATTTACAATGTTGTTCCAGGAACTACTCCTGCTGCTAATGTAAAAGCTAATTTTTTAAAGGAAATCGTTTTAGGTCAATCAGTAGTTGCTGAAATTACGCCTGCTTTTGCTTTAGAGTTATTGTCACATATGAAAGGTGGAACTTCTATAGCTGTTTTACTTGATTTGGCTTTAGGTGATAATGTTGCTATTGCTAAACAAGCTGCAGAAGTTTTGAAAACACAAGTTTATCTTTATGAAGCAGATACAGATCGTTTAGCTGAAGCTTTCAAAAACGGTAACGAAATTGCTGCGGCTATTTTAGAAAGCTATGCTAAGGCAGAGTTCTTTACTAAATTGCCTGAAATTGCAGAAGAAATTAAGGTAGTTACTTTTATCGCAGGTGAAGGAGATATCTCTACAGATTTACTTTCTCCAGGAAACCAAGCACACTCGCGTTCAGATCGTGAATTGCACGGTAAATGTATGATTACACCTGAAGCACAAGCCGAAATTAAAGCATTACAAGCACAACATCCAGACAAATCGGTAATGTTAATTGCTGAAAAAGGGACTATGGGTGTAGGTTCATCAAGAATGTCAGGTGTAAATAACGTGGCGCTTTGGACGGGTAGACAAGCAAGTCCTTATGTTCCATTTGTGAATTTTGCTCCAATTGTTGCAGGAACAAACGGTATTTCGCCAATTTTCCTTACTACAGTTGATGTAACTGGTGGTATTGGTCTAGATCTTAAAAACTGGGTAAAAAAGACTGACGCTAATGGTGAAGTAGTTCGTAATGAAAGTGGTGATCCAGTTTTAGAAGAAGTATATTCTGTAGCAACAGGAACGGTTCTTACAATTAATACAAAATCAAAAAAATTATATAACGGAGACAAAGAATTAATTGACATCTCTAAAGCATTCACGCCGCAGAAAATTTTATTTATAAAAGCTGGTGGGTCTTATGCAATTGTGTTTGGAAAAAAATTACAAACATTTGCTTCAAAGACTCTTGGTATTGATATTGTACCTGTATATGCTCCGTCAAAAGAAGTTTCTATTGAAGGACAAGGTCTTACAGCTGTAGAAAAAATATTTAATAAAAACGCGGTTGGAACAACTCCAGGTAAAATTTTACACGCTGGTTCTGATGTTCGTGTTACTGTAAATATTGTTGGTTCACAAGATACAACTGGTTTGATGACTTCTCAGGAATTAGAGTCTATGGCTGCTACTGTGATTTCTCCAATTGTTGACGGTGCTTACCAATCAGGTTGTCATACTGCTTCAGTTTGGGATAATAAATCTAAGGCAAATATTCCTAGATTGATGAAATTCATGAATGATTTCGGATTGATCACAGCTCGTGACCCGAAAGGCGTTTATCACTCAATGACGGATGTAATTCACAAAGTACTTAATGATATTACGGTAAACGAGTGGGCTATCATCATCGGTGGTGACTCTCATACAAGAATGTCTAAAGGTGTTGCTTTTGGTGCTGACTCGGGAACAGTTGCTCTTGCATTGGCTACAGGTGAGGCTTCAATGCCAATCCCAGAATCAGTGAAAGTAACATTCAAAGGAGACATGAAAGGGTATATGGATTTCCGTGATGTAGTTCATGCTACACAATCTCAAATGCTTAAAACATTTGGTGGAGAGAATGTATTTCAAGGAAGAATTATTGAGGTTCACTTGGGAACTCTTAATGCGGATCAAGCGTTTACGTTTACGGACTGGACTGCAGAAATGAAAGCAAAAGCGTCTATCTGTATTTCTGAGGATTATACTTTGATCGAATCTTTAGAGATGGCGAAAGGTAGAATCCAGATCATGATCGACAAAGGAATGGACAATAAAAATCAAGTGCTGAAAGGATTGATTGCTATTGCAGATAAGAGAATCGCTGAGATTATTTCAGGTGAGAAACCTGCTTTAAGACCAGATGCAAATGCTAAATATTACGCTGAAGTTGTTGTTGATTTGGATCAGATTGCTGAGCCAATGATTGCAGATCCAGATGTTAACAATGCTGATGTTTCTAAACGATATACTCACGATACCATCAGACCATTATCTTTCTATGGTGGGGTTAAAAAAGTAGATCTTGGATTTATTGGATCTTGTATGGTTCACAAAGGAGATATGAAAATCCTGGCTCATATGCTTAAAAATATTGATGAGCAAAATGGTAAAGTAGAGTTCAAAGCACCACTAGTTGTAGCTCCTCCTACTTATAATATTGTTGATGAATTAAAAGCAGAAGGTGATTGGGAAATTTTACAAAAATATTCTGGTTTCGAATTTGACGATAATGTCCCTAAAGCTGCGGCACGAACTTCATACGAAAAAATGCTGTATCTAGAACGTCCAGGTTGTAACCTTTGTATGGGTAACCAAGAAAAAGCTGCCAAAGGAGATACGGTAATGGCAACATCTACGCGTCTTTTCCAAGGAAGAGTTGTTGAAGATACTGAAGGCAAAAAAGGAGAATCTTTACTTTCTTCTACACCAGTTGTGGTATTATCTACAATCTTGGGTAGAACTCCAACTATAGAAGAATATAAAGCGGCGGTAGATGGTATTAACCTAACCAAGTTTGCGCCTTCACATAAATTGCTAGTTAAATAATTCACATAATTAGTTAATTATAGTTTAAAAGCCTGAGTCTAATGACTCAGGCTTTTTTTTGTACTCAATTTTTTTGTACCTTGTAATGTTCAAAACGGAATAACAAAAAACACTTTATATTATGGCTTTTGATATAGAAATGATCGAAAAAGTGTACGCAAATATGACAGCTCGTGTAGACAAAGCACGTGAGTTGGTTGGACGTCCACTAACATTGACAGAGAAAATTTTATACAATCACCTTTGGGAGGGTCAGCCTACCCAAACTTTTAAAAGAGGTGTAGATTATGTAGATTTTGCTCCAGACAGAGTGGCTTGTCAAGATGCAACGGCACAAATGGCATTGTTGCAATTTATGCACGCTGGAAAGAAAACGGTTGCTGTTCCAACAACAGTACATTGTGATCATTTGATTTTGGCTAAAAATGGAGCTGAATTTGATTTAGCTGCAGCGAATACCCAATCAAAAGAAGTTTTTGATTTCCTTTCTTCTGTATCCAATAAATATGGAATTGGTTTTTGGAAACCGGGTTCAGGAATTATTCACCAAATCGTTTTGGAAAACTATGCATTTCCCGGAGGTTTGATGATTGGTACCGATTCGCATACTGTAAATGCAGGTGGATTGGGAATGTTGGCTATCGGTGTTGGTGGTGCAGATGCGGTGGATGTAATGTCGGGAATGTCTTGGGAATTGAAATTT
>ERZ1034365.461-NODE-461-length-22418-cov-3.593438_pt1 | contig 22418 bp, 19 predicted proteins | sample MGYA00520615_ERZ1034365 | MGnify/ENA primary metagenome ERZ1034365 (study PRJEB33736, sample SAMEA104284505) | Azolla filiculoides | biome: Urban; feature: Water surface; material: Ditch water | place: Netherlands | collected 2015-10-28 | depth 0-0.1 m ...
ACAGCTCAGGCTGACATAGCTGATGTGTTAATAAAGTTTTCTGTACTTTCTGGAGATCATTTATATATTTTATTATGAGCATGTTTATGTTGAAAATTAGAATCTTCAGTATTAGATTCATCACGATATTTTCCAACTAATATTTTTTTCTTTTTTTCTTCTATGGATGATTTATTTATATATTCTATAGCAAGGTCACGAATAAGTATTTTTCCAAATTCTTCCAAATTTGTTGTTTTATCTCAGTATTTTTTGAGTACAGAATCTTTTATTGATTTACTGGAGAATGTTTTACATCTTTGAATGGCATTTTCTAGTTCTTTTGTAATTTTTGTACGAATATCTGTTTGGAGCGATCAAGAAAGGAGGAGTTCCTTTAGATAACTAATGTCAGACTTAATTGAGAGTCTCAGAAACTCATTATCAAAGATATTTGATGTGAGACTTTGTTTTGAGAATGTTCCAACAGATGAAACATTTCCATCACTTCAAGGAAGAATATCCGAAGTAGTATTTGTAGCTTTGGAGAGTATCTTTACCGCTTGCTTTGTAATATCAGCCTCTCCAGAATCAATCACCTGTATAATTGTTGGTCCAATATCTTTTTTGAGATATACAGAAGTTCATCGAACTCCTGCAGATAAATCTCCAGTTTCTAAAGTGAAGTATGATCACTGAGTAAAAGGGCGAAGTACTCGTGCCCAAAGTTCTCCAGTTTCGAGTGTTGCTGTGGTATTGCTCTCATCATAGACGAGAATCATGCGAGTATTCTCTCAGAGTCGAATGATCGAATTATCAGCGAATACAATAACAACTCAACCACCTCATGCTGTCTCAACTACAGAACCAGAATAGAGTTCATCATATGGATTCCCTGGAATAAATACTCCTCATGTATTTACTTGAACAGCTCATTGTATATTGGTAATATATGGTGGTGAAGAATTGAATTTAATTGCAAGATAGGTCACTCACCAGTTACATGGATTTCCGGAAGCTCAAAGGGCTATAGATTCTTGACTATTATCATCAAAGTATCGACATGAACCCGTTGATGTTCCTATTTGAGATAAATAGGTTCCTTGTGGACATCATTTTGTAGTGAGATCACTTCGAGTCAGGGAGCAGGTTTTTACTCCTGATTGATTATTATAACATCTTCCATTGAGACAGAGTTTGGAACTTCCAGTTCAGATACTCAGATTGCCAGAAAAACCAGCATTCCCCATAACTTCTATTCAAAGAGTTCGGAGTATACTACTCATCTTTCCATTCTGTATTTCTCCTATTGGATCTGTTGGCATCATCATAGCTCATAGATACCAAGCAGTCCATATAAAGAATACAAGTGAAATTCATCGGAAAAATCGATTGTCCATATATCAAGGGTTATTATTTATACGAAGTAATATTTTTTAAAACTTCCAAGTTCCATCTGCCTGACATGTTCCTGTTCATTTGATTGTTCATCCATTTGTGCATACTTCTTCTTGTTTTACAGTAACACCAGTATGAATAATATCACAAAGATTCCCTCATATAGTAAAGTTTCCAGGGAGACAATATCACATAATTCTTCCAACATTCGTACTGAGGATTCATTGAGCAGTTTGCGAAAGGGTTGTATTCATGATATTAGTTCGAACAGTTGGAGATGTGGTATTTCTGAGTGCTGACTCTCGTATAGAAAGATCAATAAGAAGGTCAGTATTCATATATCGTGAAACTCCCGCATAGGCTGATATGATAGTTGAATCCGTGTAGAAGCTCCCTGTTTCTGATCAGTAATAGGATGTATCCAGTTGTGGCACGGTATTATTAATTTCCTTTTGAAGTTTTAAAAACATGCGTTTCTCATAGGAAGTATTTATAGTTTTTTTCTCAAGGAGTGTACTCATATAAACGATATCTTCTTGGGTACTTTCTCGAATAAAATCATTCATTGAGTACACATTAGCATTTGGAGAGTTTGATGCATATACCATACCTCCTGGATATGTAGCATTATTCATTACTTGTTGCTCTGGATATATAATTCCACTGACAGTAAAAGTTCATGTAGTATTTTTATATGAAACAATAGATCCTGTTTGAGTATCTCAAGAGTCAAGAATTTTCAGTTCCGTATTTGCTCAAGCTCAGATTGTTTTTTTCATATACAATGAGGTTCCTCGGACTCAAACAGCCAAATCAGAAGACTCTACTGTAAATATGGCATTTTCTGTAAATGGTCGAAGCACACGAGCCCACAATTCCCCTTCTTCCAATTGGACATCAGTATTTGTATCATCATATACCAGTATAATACGAGTATTTTCATTGAGTCGAATAATAGAATCATCCGTAAATATAAGAGCTACTCGAGATCATGGACCTGTTGTTACTATACTTCCAGATTGGAGCATCATATAATTTGCAGCATTGGTAAATGTTCAACCAGTGTTTACTTGAACATTTCATGAAAAGTATGAAATATAAGGACCAGTAGTATTGAATTTAACAGCTAAATAAGTGACTCCTGGAGTCCATGTACACATATCACCATCATGCGTAATTGCTTGAGCTTGAGGACTTGAATTATTAAAAAAACGGCAAAGACTTCCACTTTGAGTATTGCAGGTTCAGCCATCACCACACACTTTTTTAATAGCGGAGACGTAGGAGCCATTGGGACATCATTTACCTGCTGCATCTGCCTCACTCATCCAACACGTTTTATTTCCACTTACGTCTATACCATCCATAAAATTACAATTTCCATTGAGGCATATTTTTGCACTTCCACCCGTGTATCATACCATAATATTTCCTTCGATGATGGCATTTCATGAGACACTGAGTTCTTTTGTTTTGAAGAGATTGGTAAACCAACCGCCATCTTTTTCACCAGTTGGTGCAACTGTTGGCCAAGAAACAGCAGAAACTCCGTAAATAATTGAGGCAGTGAGTATAAGAGACAATGCAAGATAAAAGCGAGATGATTGCATGAGAATGATATATGATGAATTCATTGTATAAAAAACCCATAAGAACTCTACTGTTTCGTATGAAAACCTATTGCCGAAGGTGGCAAATATAGTCTAATATAGACTCGTTACTTGTGTTATTTTTATCTCTCTGCTACAATATATGTATTGAATAAATTCTGTTTGTATGAGATTTTCGAAAAACGCAAAGCATTTTTTAAATATAGGAATTATATGACTCCTTGTTTGGGCGGTATATGGGTTTTTGTATCTGCTTTTTACTTCTGGTTGAAAAGATCATACTATTGAGCAGTATATGCAATATTATTGGTCATATCGAGGGAATCCGTATTTTTCGAAAGATAATTCTGGTACAACGAGCGATAATGCAACAATAACAAATTATCGAGATTATGAACTTTCTTCTCAAAAAACACGTTGTTCTCTTGGAAATAAGACCCTGAAAGAAATCCAAATATGTATAGACTCGTATACTTGAAGCAACAGCCTCCCTTCGGTTATAAACACTACAGATATAACACAATCAGATTCCGAACGAATAAAGTCCTCCACAAAAGATACTTCGGTAATTATTATTGGAATCGATAATAGAACCCTTGATATCCTCCAGACTCGGAACTTAAATGAATGACTTGAAACAAAAAATCTCACCATTTCGAAACAAGTCTATACAGATCTTATTGCTTATTTAGAGCAGTCTCAAGTGGTATCTATTGGTTTTGATATTGTATTTGCAAATAAGAGTCATGATGCAAATGTTTTAGCAAATACATTACAAAGAGATGCACAAAAAGCATATCCATTAGTTTCGTTGTGAGTAAAATTATGAGATGATGTAAATAATGAGGTAGTTCTTCCTCTTCCTGAATATGCTTCTTGAACCTGGGGTAATATCCAACTTCTTGCACACTATGGAGTATGAGATCGATATGAGGCTGCAAAAATGTACTCATGAAAGCTTATTGAAACCCTCTGAATGGCAGTATATCGTAAGAAAATTTCTGATTCGTGAGTTGGGAGATACCTTATAGATAATTCAAAACAAGATTGGCTCGATAAACTCCTCAATATCGATAGGCATTTTTATCAATTTAATCCACGCTATCAAATTCCAGTCACAGAAAAGTGAGAAATTATTATTCCATTTCGCCATATTTGAGATTGAACTGAAACCTTTCAATATTACTCACTTATTGATGTTTTGGATGGGAAAATACCAAGAGAAGTATTTAAAAATAAAATTGTACTAGTCTGAGAAAAGTGAACATTAATACATGATGAATATTTTGTTCCTATCATTCCAAATCTTCGTATTCCATGAGTGGAATTTCATGCATATCTGATTGAGGCACTCATTTCAAAGCATTTTTTGTCATATCAACATATTTATCGGGAGTATTTTTATCTATGTATTCTTCTTCTTTTTCTTGTACCTGTATTTTACTTTTCTAATTCTTTCCTCTTTAGTCTCCTTATTTTTATGTTTTCTCTGGGGGTTCTATACTTTTCATCACGTGAATTGCTTGCACAGAATTTCTTATCATATTTTAATATAAAAAATTCTCAAGAAGCCCTTATTATAAATATATTTTCTTATATTATCTTTCTTTTTTCTACTTTTCTTGTTTCTTATTTTTATAAATATTTTGTCATCGATCGAAATCGAAGATATCTTACAAATGCCTTTTCTCATTATATTTCGCCTGAGATTGTAAAACAAATTGCCGATAATCCAGAATTATTGGACTTAGGATGACAAGATAAAGATCTCACTATTTTCTTCTCTGATATTGCTGGGTTTACAACCATATCAGAAATGCTTGGAACGAAAGCACTTTTCCCTCTTATGAGTGAATATCTTTCTGAAATGACAGATATATTGACACATAATTCTGGGACATTGGATAAATATATAGGTGATGCTGTTATGGGATTTTTTGGTGCTCCTATATCACTGAGGAATGCATCATTTCTTGCTTGTAAAACAGCGATTGAGCAGCAAAAAAGATTGATTGAGTTGAATAAAAAATGGGAAAAAGAGGGATATCCCCCTATTCTTGTTCGAATCGGTATTGCATCTGGAGTTGTAATGGTTGGAAATATTGGTTCCAAGGAACACTTTAATTACACTGTACTCGGGGATACAGTAAATCTTTCTTCTCGATTGGAATGAGTCAATAAAGAGTATTCTACAAATATTTGTGTTTCTGAAACGGTTTATGAGCAAGTAAAAGATACATTCTTTTGTAGAAAACTTGATTGTATTCAGGTAAAATGAAAAACGGAATGAGTAAAAATCTATGAGCTTGTAGGATACCAGGAAGATACAAATATTGTACGAGAGAAGTATATTCAGTATGAGCTTTGATTTGAACAGTATGTACAATGAAATTATGATGAAGCTGAAAAAATTTGGAAAGAAAACAAACAAGATGGAGTATCATATATACTTTTAGAACGCATACGATGAATTCGTGATGGCAAGATTGTTGTTAAGAATGGAATATACGAAATGAAAACAAAATAGAAAATAAACCCTCATATATGAGGGTTTATTTAAAGTCAGTAATATAATGAACTGTTAGGTAATATCGATTTACTTTTGGATCTATACGAATTCAAAGGCCAATATACTGAAACTCTTTTTTTATTATACTCTTATAATGTGCATCATATTGCTTCCCTTTTTCGCTCATGAAAAAATTAAAAGTACTTCGAATAGAATTTATAAGTGTATCGGTACAATCAGATTTTTTGCAAGAGTAGGTTCCATATCCAATATTTTCCGTATGAGTTATACGGTTGATATTTTTTGCAACAATTCAGCGTTCTTGGAACCAGGCATCAATTTTCCAATAGTCATAATAACTATCATTTGGATTTCTTTTGTGTGATATAAATCACTGTTCTTTTGCTGTATTTGACCACTCTAATGCAGTTCTATCAAGGCGAGAATCATATTCATAATCAGTGAGTCAGAGCTCATTTCTTACATCATTATACCACCCTATCCATGTATTTCTTACTTTTACGATATCAACATTTTCGATTTGGTTGAGCGGATTAATAATGAGCGGATCCGACTGTTTCATACTTGAAACTTCTATTCATGCAATGACGGGTTTTTTGTAAAAGAAAAACTTGAGTTTTCGCTTTTGGGCTTGATTTTCTATGTATGCTTTCCTCATATCAGCTAAATTACCCCCATTTGCCAAAAGTTCTTTTGGCAAAAGTAAGAAACAAAGCATTAATATAATAAGGAGATATCGCATGAAGAGTTGTAAAAACTAAAGTGGATTATCCTATTTTCTGTTTCACTAAGTCTGTAAAAACTTTTGGATTTCATTGACCAGCAGAAACTTTCATACATTGTCCTACGAAAAATCCAAAAAGATTTACTTTTCCAGCTCGATATTCTTCGACTTGTGAAGCATTATTTGCAAGGACTTCATCAACAATCTTTTCAAGGGCTGTTATGTCATTTTTTTGTCGAAGTCAAAGAGTATCTATGATTTCATCCGTTTTTCCTCCATTTTTTACAAGTTCTTCTATCACCCTTTTTGAATTTGTACTTGAAAGCTCATCAGAATTTACCAATTGGATTACTCGAGCAAACTCAGTGACATTTGATTGAATATCTACAATACTTATTGGCTCAATTGAGGCATCAAATAGGGAGAATAAAATAGTAGTGATATAAGAACAAGATTTTTTTGAATCTCCAGTAAGTTCAACAAGTGTTTCATAAAAATCACTCGTTGTTCTATCGTTTGATAGTATTCGAGCATCGTCAGCGCCAAGATTATATTGCTCAATATATTTTATTCGTCGATCTATAGGAAGTTCATTGATAGTCCTTTCTTGAATATACTCATGAGAAAGCATAAGAGGAAGAAGATCTGGCTCAGGAAAATACCTATAATCCATAGCATCTTCCTTGGAACGAAGTGGAGTGGAATATCCCTTTTCATCATTCCATCCACGGGTTTCTTGATCAGGTGCTTTTCCAGCTTCATAGAGCTCAATCTGTCGTTCAAATTCATTATCAATAGCTCTTCCAATTGATGAAAAGGAATTAATATTTTTGAGTTCTACACGTGTACGAAGTATTGTTTCATCTTTGAGGCGAACTGAGATATTTACATCACAACGGAGTTGTCATTTTTCCATATCTGCATCACTTGCTCAACACCATCGCATAATTTTTTGAAGTTCTTCCAGGTATCCGATAACATCTTCCTTGGAACGAAAATCTGGTTCTGTTACAATTTCCATGAGTGGTGATCCTGCACGATTATAGTCACAGAGTGTTTTTCATGAAACATGAATTAATTTTCCAGCATCATTTTCTAAGTGCATATGATGAATTCGGAAACTTTTTAATTCCCCGTGAATGAGCGTTCGAACTTCTCATCCTATGGTTATTGGATGATACATTTGAGTGATTTGATATCCCATTGGAAGGTCAGGGTAAAAGTAACTTTTTCTATCAAAAATACTTTTTTCCTGAACGGTTGAACGCATTGCATGTGCAGCTCGTACCGCAAGATCTACAACTCATGCAGAAAGAGTTGGGAGCATCCCTGGAAAACCCATACAGATTGGACATACATTTTGATTTGGTTCAAGAGCAAGTTCAATAGCATTGGCACAAGGACAAAACATCTTTGTGTTTGATTTTACACGAACATGGGTTTCTAACCCCATAATGATTTGATATTTATCGTAAATAGTAGACATAGTCTTAGAAAAAGAGTACAAAACGTTAATATTGTATAAAAAAACAAAAAAAGACAAGCAAATTCATGTATTCTTCGCTTAATTCATTATAAAAAATGAAAATATATAATAATCAATAATTCATTTGATAGTGAATTTAGAATGGAAATGGGAATATGCTTGTATTTCGTATAGGAATTTAACAAGAGATTATTATTTTTCTTTTATGTATTTTTATAATTTCTCAATAGAAAACTTGATTTCTCCTCGTTTTTCTTATAATACTCCCGACCTATTCTCGGAATAAGAGAAGAAGGTTGGGATTTTTTGTTCGATCGGATTACTTCCTGTTCCTTTGTAAAAAGGAAAATCGTAGTTTGCGAACCAGAATTCCGTAAGGATTATTTTTTTATTATTTTCTTTTTATGGCAACAACTCTTATTAAGAGCATGCTCGAGAACGCGGTTCATATTGGACATAAGCGTGAATATTGGTCTCCTAAGATGCGAGATTATATTTTTGGTATTCAGAATGGTATTCATGTATTTGATCTCTACAAGACAGAAGCTTGTCTTATAGAAATGAAGGAGATTATTGCTGATCTTACTGCAAAAGGAAAAACTATTCTTTTTGTTGGTACAAAGGTTCAGACAAAAGATATTGTAGAAAGTATTGCAAATACAACTGGTCATTTTTACGTAAGTTCAAAATGGGTTCCAGGATTGGTTACAAACTTTGCAACTCTTAAGAAACGTATTGCATATTACAATCAACTTGAAAAAGATCTTGAAAATGGAGTATTTGAATGAATTACAAAGAAAGAAAAGGCAGTAAAACTCAAGGAACTTGAAAAACTTCAAAAGGCATATGCTGGAGTTAAGGAAATGCGTCGAACTCCTGATGTAGTATTTGCTCTTGATGGTCACTTTGAACAATTGGCTCTCACTGAGGCTCGTTGTGTAGGAATCACTACCATGGCTTTTCTTGGTTCTACTGGTGATATTGATCAAACAGATTATTTTGTTCCATGTAATGTAAACTCTATTAAGTCATTGAACTTCATGACAAATGAGATTGCAAGCGCTATTCAGCCTCGTAAAAAGGAAGAGAAGGTATTCTCAAATCGTACTGAACGAATACCTACACGAAATGCTGCTCCAAAAGCAACAAATAAAACAGAAACAACTTCTTCAGAAGAGTAGTTTTCTAACGGTTTATTTTTTACCGAGTATATATGGAAAATCAAAACCCACTTCAACCGCATATAGATGCACAAGAAAGGTTGGCTTGAGCACTTTCATATGTTGCATTTTTTGCACCATGGCTTCTTAAGAAACATACAGATTTTACGGCTTTTCATATGAAACAAGCTTTCTGTATTCAGGTGGTAGGTATGCTTTTATTTGCACTTCTAACTCCGATTGCTGGTTTTGTATTCCTTTCTCAACTTATCCTTTCTGGATTTCTTGGATGGAATGCTTATCTTTGAAAGCGTGAAATAATTATTGGTATTACTGATAAAATGCTCGATGTTCTCGTAAAACTCGGTATGGATAAACTATTTAATCCAAAAAAATAATTTTATTTATTTACTATTGTATATATGACTGTAACTGCTCAGATGATTAAGGAACTCCGTGAGCGTACTGGAGTTGGGATGGGTGATTGTAAAAATGCACTTGTTGAAGCCAATGGTGATATGGAAACTGCTATTGAAGGTCTCCGTAAGAAAGGTCTTGCAAAGGCTGCAAAGCGAGCCGGAAATGAAACAAGTGAAGGAAAAATTAAGATCGTAACAGAAGGAACAGTTGCTTATGTTGTTGTAGTTTCTTGTGAAACTGACTTTGTTGCTCGAAATGAGACATTCGAAGAAATGCTTACAAAATTTATTGAAATTCGTAAGAATTCAGACTCTGATGAAGCAGCTATTGCAATAGCTGAGGAACTTAAGGCTTCTGAGTACACTCTTAAGGTAGGTGAAAATCTCCAAATCCGCACTCTAACAAATAATGAAGGTGCTGTACATGCAAGTTATGTTCACTCTAACTTTAAGAATGGTGCTATTATCGTAGGAAATGCAGGTGCTGATGCTGATAAGCTTAAGCAAGTTGCTATGCATGTAGTTGCTACTCAACCACAAGTTGTTTCCCCTTCTGATATTTCTGATGAAATCGTTGCAAAAGAACGAGATATTCAACTTGCAATTATGCAAGAAGATCCAAAGAATGCTGGAAAACCTGCTGAAATTCTTGGAAAAATTATCGAAGGAAAAATGACAAAATTCCGTGAAGAGAATGCACTTCTTACTCAACCATTTGTAGTTAATCCAGATCAAAAGGTTGGTGATTTTGTAGGAAAAGATGCCATCGCTGCATTTTTCCGATATTCAATCTAATACTCCAAGCAAATAGGATTTTCCTATTTGCTTTTTTAGCCTTGTAGTTCAACGGTTAGAATTCGGGACTCCAAATCCCGCGATCAGAGTTCGATTCTCTGCGAGGCTGCCATCTTATAATACAATAAATCCCCCCATATTCGTATGGGGGGATTTTTTATACTCTTCTCTGTTATAAACTTTCTGATAGTTCCGTAAGGAGATGAAGCACCATGTTTGCACAACTTAAAAGCTCTCATTTTATGATAGTATTGACCTCTTCCCTCTCTTCTTTTGTTATCTCTTTTTTTTGCAACTTCGTTACAAGACTTCCTGCAATAGTATGGAACATTTCATGCATGTGCAAGAGATTTCCATAGAGCGCATTTCATTTTGTATATTCTTGAATCTCGGGACTGTAGAGATATTTTCATAAATCACAGGACAGATGATTGCTAAATTTCTCATTTTTTCATGGAGAGACTACGAGATTGCTTATTCGTATGATAAATAAAAGATGATCAAGTTTTGTAGTGAGTATTATCTTTTTAATTCTCTCTTTTCATGAAAAGGTTTCATTATAAAAAGCTTTAAAAGTGTGAATAAATGATGCAATCTGCTCGGATGATCCTGCGATATTTCCTGCGAGTGCCTCTATGACATGATTTGCTTCTGAAACTCTTTTATTGACGAGGTCTTCTATGGTGGTATCTTCGAGTGTTGATGTAATTCTTTTTCAAATAATTCAGATTTCACCCTTTGCAGTTTTTACACCTTGTTGTAGAAATTGTACACTTCCATTGAGTACTTCCTGACTTGCAGTGGCAATTTTTCTAGTTTCATCCGCTACAACTGAAAATCAGCGTCACGCATCTCATGCATGGGCCGCTTCTATGCTTCCATTGAGTGCTATGAGTCCAAGGGATTTAAATATATCTGCTGTCTCTTGATTACTTCCAGATACTTGATCAAACATGGATATATCAGCATTAAAACGTTCAATAACTCTTTTTAGAACTGTATTAATTTCGTCTTTGTTTGCATGAATTCCATTTTTTGTTGACTCTAGTTCATTTGCCATGATTTTAAAATCAGCAGCAAGTCATGCATATGATACAAAAATATTTAATAATTGTTCTGTCTGAGTTCGCATGAGATCTACCTTTGCGAGTTCATTTGCCTGTGCAGTTGCATCTGAAAATATGCCAAGGTAATAACTTTTTCCATTTACCTCGAATTTATGAGCAGTCGATTTTACTACTACTTTTCCCATTTTTAGGGTGGTATTATTATTGACATCACCATTCTTCATATTTGATAGAACTCATTTTGATCTTTCTGGAGTTGTATGAAACGTATGAATCGAGGTTTTTCCATCTTCCACTCTTACTCTTGTGGCTTTTTGAACAAGGGATTTCCCGGTATCGTTGCTCAATAATATACTTCATGAATGAATATCATCGATCAAAAATACTCCAGTATCAGGAAGGAGGTTGAGTACTTGTAATAAAATTTCATTTCTTTGTTTGAGTGCCTGGTTTTCAGTGGATAATCTTTGAATTTCAGCTTTCGAGACTTCAAGTTCTCTGCCATCTTCTTGAACTATTATTTCTCTTTTTTTAAAAAACATATGTATTGGTAATGGTATATAGTTATATAAATTACATAATATATCTACATAGTCAAATTATTAAAAGTAAAAAACAGTATTTTATTGATCAAAATATCCATGCCATTGATTTTTTTCTTAATTTGAGTAGTATAACAACATAAATATTATAGTATTCAAGATTTCTGTATTTTGAATACTATAATACCTCTTGAGAATGAAAAATAGAGTTCTACCTTCTTAGTTCGATTTCCTTTTTCTTTCTTCTTATGATTCCATCGAGCGTTACAATGTGTGAACGGTGTGATGGATTATGTTGTCGTGTATATGATATATTTGACCAAACCACGTGACGACTCGTTAAACGTGCTTGAGATAAGTGTGGGTATTTGGATGTCAATAATCGATGTCGAATTCATACAACCCGTGATAAACATCCTGGATACTCAGATTCATGTAGTATCTATGACTGCCTAGAATGATGACCAATTGTAACAAGTTTTGCGAGAAGAATACCAGAAGATATTCCTCAAAAATTTGCAATTATCTCATCATTACTTGAGGTAATTCGTTTGAAGCTGACAACATTGTCGGAGGAAAATAGAAAAATTGTTCTATTATTTGCTGCAAGAGAATTGAATTCGCTTGATACTTCCAACCAGGAAACTCTTCTATTATCTGTGAAAGTGGTGCGAACAAAAATTGAGCATTATAAATTTGATGATTAAAGATACTGGGAACGTTCCATAAACAGGAGTGTTTATTTATATAATAATATTGACAATTTAATATATATCTATATAGATAATTCATTTTTAATGAATAACACTCTTTTTATGTCTTGAGCCTTTGGTGTATTGGAACGCATATGACAATGGTTTACCTGAGTAAATTCACAAGATAAATCACCTCTATCTACTTCAGTTTCACAAACTTCCATGAATTCTGGACTTTCGGATATTCGTACACTAACGAATGAGAAAGCAGTGACGGCTTTATCATCTGAGAGACAAGATGTATTATCCCAATTAGTCCCCTCTTCGACTTTAGAATCCCCAGTGGTAGTAGAATCCCCCGTGGCAGAAGTGGAAGTTCCTGTACTTTCAGAATGAGTACAGAAAAAGGTAGATGCCATCGTAGAATCAGAATGACTCAATAAGCTTCGATATTTTCTGATGGAAATCGTAAGGCGAAATACAGGAATAGCAACACCAAATGTTACAGTCACAGAAACAACCTATACAAAGAAAGTATCACTTCGAATTCCAGGAAAGTATAAAAGTGATGGTTCCATACCAAGAATTGTTATTCAGCAACTCAAAAAAGCAAAACAAGAATTAATTGAAAGTGATACTATTAAAATAGGAAATTGTCATATACAACTTGAAACGGCCTATCTGAGTGGTGGATGACTCAATATAGAAGTGCTTGGAAAGATTTCAGAGAAGGACCTGGAATCTATCCGTGATTTTTTTGAGCGAATATTTCTTTCTGAATATATGGTAACAGAAGAAACAGGAATTACTACAAAAACAGTACGTCAGATCCTTGAATTGGATGAGAATTCATTTGTGCATCTTGATGATAAGACACTAGAGGTTTCTGTTCCACTTTCCAATGATATTACCATAACTGGAAATACTCTTGAAGCAATTGCTTCTGTACTCAATAATGCTTCGGAAGATTTCAGTGTGAAATTTATTGGGGAATCTTCTGTCTGATGTGGTGGACATGATTTTCGACGATTTGTTGTTCAGGACATGCAGAAACAAATCAAATATAAGCTCTCTGCAGAATATAAAGATGGAAAATTAACTGTATGGACTGGTTGAGATTATTCCGAGCTTAAACTCGATAGAAAATTTCTTGAAGTTATCATGAAACGTTATATCTATCTCCTTTCTGAAAGTACTCTTAAAAAGAAAACAACACTCCAACAATTACGAGATTTGTGAGTAATTGTACAAGAAAAAAATCCTGAAGATCCAAAGAAAACTCTTGAAGAGCTCTACACAGAAGAAGGTTTTGTTGGGTATGAAGATATCAAAGAAACCCTTGCAAAAGATGTTATTTTTCCTTGGGAGAATCGGGAAGCCTATATACAAGCAGCGAATGAGGAGTTTCCACATATGAAAAATATTATTCCAAATACAGCACTTTTTGAAGGACCTCCTGGAACTGGAAAAACAACTCAAGCAAAAATTATTGGGAAATATCTCGGATATCCATTTATCTATATCCCAATTGGGAAACTTATGTCAAAATGGTATGGAGAATCAGAGGGGCGACTGGATAGAATCTTTGAGTTGGCAAGAAAGGCAGCGGAAGAAAATGGTGGAATTATTGTCATGATTGATGAAATTGATGAAATCGGAAAAAATAGAGAAGACTCTCATGAGGCTACTGGGCGCATGACTGGGGTTCTCCTTAAGAAGCTTGATGGTATCGAACAGGTATGAAATCTTCTCCTCATTGGTTCAACCAATCGAAAAGATGTTATGGATCCAGCCCTTTTGAGTCGTTTCTCTCAACAGATGTTTTTTCGTCTTCCAAATAACAAAGAAATTCAATCCATCTTTTCTTTTTATATACCAGATGCAGCTCATATTTCTCTGGAAGACTTTTCTCTTCTCGATGGAAAATCCTGACGAGATGTAAAAAATATTGCAGAGAGTATTGCTCGTAAATATCTTCAAGAAAAAATCGTAGCGGGAAATGCATCCGTTCAGATTGGATCTCTCATACAAGAAAGTCTTCAACCATAATAAAAAACCTCCACTTAGGAGGTTTTTTATTATCCCATTTTTCCCGTATGGAAGTCATCGAATGCCTGTTTAATTTCCTCTTCTGTATTCATAACAAAAGGCCCATGCTGGACTATTGGCTCATTGAGAGGCCTTCCTCCCATAAAGAGAATCTTCGCATTTTCTGCTTCAATATGAATATGTGTTCCTGTTTTTGAAAGTGTAATCATGTCACCATTGCTGCATTCTTTTCAAAGTATACGTGCTGTTCACTCGGTTATAAGAAGCATCGCAGTGTTTTCTTCGGATACATCAAAAGATAAAGTATCATGTTCTTGAAATCGAATATCAAAGAGTGATAGATCAGAAAATGTTTCTGCTATTCCTTTTATATGTTTATATTCTCCAGCAATAATTCGTATTTTTCCGCCGGAAAATACGACTTCTGGGATATCAATTTTTCGTAATGACTGATACCTTGGTGGGGTCATTTTAAATTTCTTTGGAAGATTAATCCAGAGTTGTACTGCATGCTGTATTCATCATTTGTTTGCAAATGATTCAGTCATAAATTCATTATGAAGAAGTCCACTTCCTGCTGTCATCCATTGTACTTCATCTATTCAAATAACTCAGCCATTTCCAGCGGTATCTTCATGTTCTATTTCTCAAGAATAGACGATTGTGACCGTCTCAAATCCTCTATGTGGATGAAATCAAACTCCAGGTCGATATCCATTTGATTGAGGAGGAATGGACCATGGTGCGTTATAATCGAGCATGAGGAATGGACTTGTATCGTTATTCATGATTCGATTATATCCAGGAATATATTGCGTAACACGAAATCAATCTCCTACCATATGAAAGGATCGAGGATGTTCCAAAGAAAGTATTGTTTTGCTCATAGACTTATTTTCTATAGAATGAACGAGAAATCAATCCAATTTTTTATTATTCATTTAATTTCCTTGTTATGAAATATATCCTCTTTTTTGTATCGCTTGCTGTTATTCTCTTTAGTGCCTGGGTGAGTGCTCCCCAGTTTTGATATCCACTCGGTGGTATGAGTCAGGCTGATATTTCAAATATGTACTATAGTGCCATTACTCCGGCCGGATTCACATTTGCTATTTGGTCAGTTATTTATCTTTCTTGGATTATTGTGTCCATCTTGATTCTATGACTCCCATTTCGCTCTTTTATAAAAAAAACATTTCCATTTCTTCTGATTGAAGATGTATCAAAGAAAATCATCTTCTTATTTTCGATTGCTATTGTTACATCTGCACTTTGGCTCATACCGTGGTCTTATAACTCTATAGGTTTGTCTCTCTGTATTATGTTATTTCTTCTTGCGACATTAAAGTATTTATTTCATAAAACAAGAAAAAGTCAGCCACTTCTTCGATGGAGCGTTGATTTATTTCTTGGATGGATTCATATAGCAACTGTAGCAAATGTTACTGTATTTTTATTATATGTAGGATTTAGTGGCTGAAACATTCCTGAAGTATATTGGGCAATTGCTATACTCGGTCTTGCGTTTTTACTTACTATGTATTATCAGTATAGATACCACACATATATCATTTCTCTTGTTTTTATTTGGACTATGTTGGGTGAATGGGTGGCACATCCTGCACCTTTCCAGAGATATGCCGTTATGATATATTCTATTATTATTTTTCTGAGTATGTTTATTTTTCGGAAACAATAATAAAAATTCCCCAAATGGGGAATTTTTTAATATGCGCTGATTTTATCGGTATCGCAGTTAGCAGGATCATCGAAGCATTTTTCGATTGCTGTTGATCGTTCTGCACGTTTTTTTGCAAGCTCTATGACAACCCCAAAGGTTTCTTTGCTTACTGTTGATATAGTACTTCAAAATACGGGAACATAGGAGGTTGCATATTCGAGTCATTTATCGAGAAGTACTGCTCACTTGAGTACTTTGGCTTTTCCAGCATCTATTTTTCCTTCAGCAAGAAGTTTATTGACTTGATCAACTCGGTTATATACTCCCATTACCTCATCGTATGCTCACTTGAGTTTATCATATTTTCCTTTCATAGATTCATACATTTCACTTCATTTTTCATATTTCCCCATAGCCCATTCCATTTCTTTGAGTGACCACTTGAGTTTATCTCCTCAATTCTTTTCTATCCAGGCCTTTGCAGATTCTCCCATTTCCCCAATTATCTGATCTTGTTTTTCTTTTACGATTCAGTCTAACTGTTCTTTGACCTGATCTACGAGTGTATTTGCATCCTCATCAATTTGTTTTATCATCTTTTGTTTTGTGGTAATCTCCTCAAGTCTATCGAGAAGATTATTGATATTTTTTTCTCATTCACGGTACTTGGTATATTCTTTTGATATGCTCGATGCAACATCTTCATCTTCGATATCACCCATGATTTCTTTTCTTTTTTCTTGAAAATATGCCGTTCGATCAGAGTCAGTCATAGCTTCATATTTTGCTTGTTTTTCAGTTTTTAATTTTTCAAGTTCTTTCTTGAGTTGAGTATTACTACTATCTTTCTTGAGTTGCTCGATAAGAGAAGCCATCTTATTATCTCAAGCTTTTATCTTTTCAGGATTCGCTAATGTATGGATACATTCAGTGTATTTTGACTGATAGGCTGCTGGAAGTTTCTTCAAGCTTGAACAGCTATTAATATTATCTGCTGTAAGTGCATTCGTTAATAATTTTTGCCCAACGTCACCTATACATCCTTCTACAGAATATGAAAGCGGTCATCATTTTATGTTATTACAAACGGTATGATCACCTCTATTAAGTGCAATCTGAAGATAGCATTTATCACGAGGAGGATTACTTCTAGTATCTTTAAATTTTGATCCCTTAATCTTTTCACAGGCACTTGGTGAATTACTTTGTACAGCTGTAAATTGATAACAGTGATCACTATCGGGCATAAGTGTACACATCATCCCACCTATTTCTGTAATCAAGCTACAACTTGAAAATACGATGAGAAATATGGGGAATAAATAGATAAATTGTTTCATATCCGAAAAGTTATGGAATGAAGGTGGACGAGTAGCAAGAGGTTATGATTTTTTAGGAAATGATAGAATGAATGCACATCATATGGTAATTCCAGAAGAAATCATAAGAGGAAATGAATAGGTATCTATGAGAATAATCGCTATCTCAGTGAATCTTGGTTCAAAGAAATAGAGTTGAACTCAGAGAGTCATCCAAAATCCATAAATCAAGATATATGTAAAGAGTCGTGAAAAAACTGGATGCAATCGAAATATTCAAAAAATCCAGATAAGAATGTAACTTTTTAATATTGAAAGAAGTCCTATAACCCCAGGGATATACATACCATATTTCTCCAGATAACTATACAGAGAAGAATTCCCTGTTAAAGGAAGTTTATATATTTTGAGAGTAATATATAAAATAAGAATATAGACACATCAGAGTAACAGTGGCCACCAATTGGACTCAATCCATCTTCTTATTCGATTTGTTGTTTGCATAATTAGAAAGTAAAGAAATAGAAAGCAACTATTTATATAGTATTTATCTTCTTTTCATTTATTTCTGAAGTTAATCTTAAGTATAGTCCATTCATAAGGAATTCAATACCTTCTTAAATTATTGATTTGTCAATGTATCAAAAATAGTGTATAATATAGAAGTTATATCATATTATCATTTCTTATGAAAAATCGTTTTCATCTTTCTTCAGTTTCTCTTATGCTCTCCATAGCAGTACTTTCAACTATTAATTTTACAAAAACTGATTTTTCTCTTCAGAATATTCAGGCAGCCACGAGCACGCTTACTTCATATAAACGTGTATGAGTTTATGTTGCTCCAAATAAAAAACTATTTCAGATTGTTGTTGGTCAGGATAAGAGATATTATTTTCGAAAATCAGATGGAACTTTTTCAAGAAATAATGTTGTTGGATTTGCAACAAAAGCAGAACTTATTAAGTATCTCGTTCAAAAAAATCCAAAACCACGAGCTGTTATAACTCCTTCAAATTCAAAGACAACAACAGCAACAACTCCAAAAGTAAGCACGACTACAAGCGCAAGTTAATTCAAAAATAAAAAAGAGACTCGGTAGAGTCTCTTTTTTAAGTTTATGTCCATAAAACCCCTCAAGATATCTTGAGGGGTTTTAATTATTTTTATGCATATTCTATATCTGTTGCCGCATTTGCTGCAGGTCTTTCTGTTGCCGCATTTGCTGCAGGTCTTTCTGTTGCCGCATTTGCTGCAGGTCTTTCTGTTGCCGCATTTGCTGCAGGTGTTCCTTCTACTGCATTTGTTGCAGGTGTTCCTTCTGGCTTCTTTATAGATACTGTGTATTTTTCCAATAGGAGCTTCTGAATTCTTTTTGGAGTCTGGGAGAAAAATTCTCTTGGAGTTTGTTTTCCTTCTAGAACATTTATCTCACCTTTTTCTAACTTTAAACTCCCATCCTTCCCTGCTTGAAGTGTTATCTCGGGTCGTTTATCAGTTGGATGGAAGGTAATCTTCCCATCGGGAGTTACTGATTTTATCCCTGGAATCTTTGTAAGTGGATTGTCTTGAGATTCTGCTTTTACTTCGATATTATCTCCTGATCTTACCAGGCTAATGCCTAGATCTATTCCTTTTGCTCATACGCCAGGAATCTGTAGATAGAGGGGCTGATTTCAGAGAATTATATTGGGTTTTTCATTTAATTTAACCTCTAAACTTTTTGGTAATTTTGTTGGATTTGCATTGAGGTCATCTAACTCCGCTTTTGATATTTTTAATTCCTTTTTCTCATTTCCATCTTGAAACATCGAAACATACTCATTACCTATCTGCTTAAGTCCAATCGGGTGAAGTTTGTCTTTTCCTCGCTCAGGAGAAGTAACCATTGTCATAGTGTGAAAATCCTTATCTCCGATTTCTTCTATAGCAATTGTTTTTTGTTTTGGTGCTTCCGTTGGTTTTTCTGAAGTACTATCTGTTTTTTGTTTTTCTGAAGCACTTGCTCATGGTTTAATTGCCCAAGCTTCTATTTTTTGACCTTTCAGTTTACTTTTAATCTCTTCAACAGATGGATTACTACCTAGATTCAATTCTTCTTTAACCTTCCCATTTTTATCTTTATATCATTCCCCAATAAGTATAGTACTTCCATCGGATGATTTGAGTTTTGTGAATTCAGATTTCTCATCATTTGTATTATCATTTACATTTTCAGCTGTTATTCCAAGGTCTGTTCATTTGTATTCTTTCGTGGTCCCACTTCAATTTTTATAGCTTACCATAGCAGTATCATCGATATCAAAATGTTCAACATTCCCAGATGTATAGAATCTTCCATATGCATCAGGTTCCGGAGCTCGATCTGGAGCTTTTTCGACTACTGGTGGAGTCATTTTTGGAACCTCTTGTATTTGGAGTGCTTCCATGAAAGACGTAATATCAATCTGCTTGTTTCCAGGCATCTTTGGACTATTTACCGCTGTTACCCATTGTTGTTCAAGAGTTCACTTTCCAGGTGTTCACTTTTTGAATGCAATAATTCATTTGTCATCTGGTCCAACCACACTTCCTGGTGGAAGTTTTCAGAGAGAAGCTTCTGGTATGCCTAATTGTTTTCCAAAAGTAGTAATAAATGTCTTTATATCTCGAAAATAACCATTGTTACTTACTTTATAGAGCTGGTGTCATTCAGGAGAGAGATTCATTTCTCCTACATTTCTCCCTTCTTTTTTTGCTCCCGTATCAAGAACATTTCCACTTGCATCAAGAGTTCATTCTACCTTTCCTCATGCAAAATATCCAATATCTTGTCACTTTGTATATCCTTCCTTGCCATCAACATCAATATATGCATCAGGTTGTTTAGAGTTCAGATTTTCTGTTGGCTTATTACCAGTAACAATAAAATCTACCTCTTCTAAGCTATTCATGCCTCCTTTTTCAACTTCAACTTTTGGAATAATTTTCCCATCGGGTTGTTTTCCAAATGAAACTCCATTAATCCCCTTCTTTTCCAACATTTGATTAAGTGTTCGAATAAGAATATCCCTTCCTGCACCTCAGGCAGGAGTAAGGGTTTCGAGTTTTCAAAGCTGAGCTTCAAGAGCTTTTTTTGTATTTTCTCAGCGCTCGAGCTTTTTTTGTATTTCTTGTTGCTCCTCTGCCTCTATTTCTTTAGGGGTTTTTGGTACTTTTGGTTCTTGTAATGTAGGTGTATCCACTCGTGCTTCCTGTGCTTCTCCAGTCATATTTTCTTAAATATTAGATAAAATTTGTTCGATACGTGAAAGTTCTGGGAGATCATTTTGTTCATAATCCATTTCTTCTACTCCATGAATCGTTGCTGCCATTGCAGATCACATATTTTCAGCGAGAAAATTTGCGACCTGTGTTTCTTTATTTGAGAATTGTATAAAGAAATTTTCAATGCGTTCTATTATCTCAGGAGTCCACTCCTTATTAAGAATCTTGTTTCTCGCCTCATCTGGGAAAAGTAGGCTTGTACGTACTCGCTCTCGAAGTTCCGTTTCTGTCATATGAAAAAGTTATAGAATAATTGTAAATGAAAAAATGATTACTGTCAAAAATCGGTTACTTTTTCAACCCTTTCTTTACTTGATTTTATTCATAACGAAAGTATTCTCTTTTCCTCTTTATCCTCCTGCATGCGATATCCTATTTTTTTCTTGGCACATGGGTCTCCTATGAATGCTATTCAAGAGAATGATTATACCCTTTCTCTCTCTCATTTTTTTCGTGAAAAGCAATATATGCCGCGAGCTATTTTGATGATATCTGCTCATTATACTTCACGATGAAAAACTTCTATAAGCACAAGTAATAGACAGATATATGATTTTTATGGATTTCCAAAGGAACTTTCGTCATGCATATATCAAACTCCTCCACATGAAGATATTGCTCAGGAGCTTCTGTCTTTTTTGCCAGATTGTATCCTTGATGCGAGTTGGTGAGTTGATCATGGAGCATGGAGTCCGTTGATTCATATATTCCCAGAAGCCAATATTCCTGTTGTTCAGTTGAGTATAGACATGAGTATGTCACACGAAGATATGTTTTCTTTTTGAGAGCGACTTCGACCTCTTCGAGAGCAAGGATTCTTGATTCTCTGAAGTGGAAATATTGTTCATAATTTATGAATGATAGATGCTAACCCGCTTTCTGCTACTCCTCCATCTTGGGCATATGAGTGGGATAGGGTTGTAAAAAAATCACTCATAGAGCATGCTGAATCCGTCCTTCTTTCCCTTTCTGTTCCTCAGATTGCAGAGCCTACTGGAGAACATATTGCCCCTCTCTATTATCTTCTTGGTGCAAGATATCCAGATGAGGAAGTAGTTTCTCTCTATGATGGATGGGAGCATGGAAATCTTTCATTGTTTACGTTTTGATACGGGGTCGAAGAATAGGATTGTTTTCCTTCCATTTTTTCATAGTATATCACTCATGAAAACTATTGCCATCATCGGTGCTTGAGCTGCTGGACTTATGGCTGCGGCTACTATTTTAGAATCCGCTTCGGTAGGCTCTATTCGCATTCTTCTTATCGAAAAAAATACATTTCCTGGTAAAAAGGTCATTATTTCTGGATGAGGAAGATGTAATCTTACTACTGGTATTACTGATAAAAAACTCCTCCTTTCAAAGTATATACGATGATCTGATTTTCTTAAGTCAGCACTTGGGAAGTTCTCACCGAAAAAATGTCGAGAATGGTTTGAATCTCATGGAATCCCTCTTAAGTGCGAAGAGGACAACCGAGTATTTCCATCGTCAGATGATGGACATGATGTTGTGGATGTGTTTGAGAATATATTTTCTCAGTATCGTTCCTCGATTGATTGTCGTTATGGGGTTAGCATCGAATCTATACAAAAAATGGGTGACAGCTATACGATTTTTACCTCAAAAGATGAAAAAATTTGTGCTGATATATGTGT
>ERZ1034365.463-NODE-463-length-22400-cov-3.374233_pt1 | contig 22400 bp, 16 predicted proteins | sample MGYA00520615_ERZ1034365 | MGnify/ENA primary metagenome ERZ1034365 (study PRJEB33736, sample SAMEA104284505) | Azolla filiculoides | biome: Urban; feature: Water surface; material: Ditch water | place: Netherlands | collected 2015-10-28 | depth 0-0.1 m ...
GAACAGGATGTAGTTCTACTTGGAGCAACCGGTACTGGTAAATCTGCGACTACTGCTTGGTTAATTGAAAAGCTACAGCGACCTACATTGGTACTTGCTCCCAATAAGACTTTGGCAGCTCAACTAGCAAACGAGTTCCGCGAGCTGTTGCCGAACAACGCTGTTGAATACTTTGTCTCTTATTACGACTACTACCAACCTGAGGCTTATGTACCTCAAACCGATACCTTTATCGAAAAAGACTCAAGCGTTAACGAAGAGGTTGAAAGACTTCGTCACTCAGCAACAAACTCCTTGCTTACTCGTCGAGATGTAATTGTTGTAGCAACGGTGTCATGTATCTACGGCTTAGGTACACCACAAGAGTATGTAGATCGCATGGTTCGCCTACGTGTAGGGGAGGAGATTGAAAGAAACGCTCTTCTTCGCCGATTTGTGGATGTTCAATACAAGCGCAATGACATGGCCTTTGAACGTGGAACATTTCGCGTCCGTGGCGACACCATTGAAATCATTCCGATGTATGAAGAGCTTGCGATTCGCATCGAAATGTTTGGCGATGAGATTGAAAAGCTAACAACTTTGCATCCTTTGACAGGAGAAATCATCCGTGAAGAGGAAGAGATTTTTATCTTCCCTGCCACGCACTATGCCGCTGGACCTGAAACTATGAAGCGGGCGATTGGTGATATTCAGGATGAGCTGCAGGTTCAGTTGAATCTCTTTGAAAAGCAGGGCAAGTTACTTGAAGCTCAACGCCTTCGTATGCGTACAACATTTGATATTGAAATGATGGAGCAAATTGGATTTTGTTCAGGAATTGAAAACTACTCACGCCATCTAGATGATCGCCCGGCGGGATCTGCGCCACACTGTTTGCTTGATTATTTCCCAGAGGATTTCTTGGTTGTGATCGATGAAAGTCACGTAACAGTTCCGCAATTAGGCGCAATGTTTGAAGGCGATGCTTCACGTAAGAGGACTTTGGTAGAACACGGATTCCGCTTACCTAGCGCCTTAGATAACCGCCCTTTGAAGTTTCCTGAATTCTTAGAACGAACCGGTCAGAAGTTGTACTTGTCTGCGACCCCTGGAAAGTATGAGTTAGCAAAGGTGGATGGAGATGTTGTTGAGCAGGTAATCCGCCCAACAGGTCTTGTTGACCCACAAATCATTATCAAACCAATTAAGGGTCAAATCGATGACCTGCTCGAAGAGATCAAGATTCGTTCAGAAAAGAATGAGCGTGTATTAGTAACTACTTTGACGAAGAAGATGTCTGAAGATTTAACGGATTACCTGCAAGAAAAGGGTGTCAATGTTCGTTATCTTCACAGCGAAGTAGATACGTTGCGGCGTGTGGAACTACTGCGCGAACTGCGTACAGGTGAATACGATGTTTTGATCGGTATCAACTTACTTCGCGAAGGTTTGGATTTACCTGAAGTTTCACTTGTCGCAATTTTGGATGCCGATAAGGAAGGTTTCCTGCGTTCTTCAACATCGTTGATTCAGACTATCGGACGTGCAGCACGTAACGTGACTGGTGAAGTTCATATGTACGCCGACCGAATCACTGACTCGATGGCCAAGGCGATTGATGAAACTAATCGTCGCCGCGCAAAGCAGGTCGCTTATAACCTCGAACGTGGCGTCGACCCACAGCCACTTCGCAAGAAGATCGCTGATATTACCGACCTCATTAACCGCGAATCAGATGACACAGATGAGCTATTGGCCCATGAAAAGGGTGCAGCGAAGAGGGTAGATACCGCTGCTGGAATTTACGATAAATCATCGCTCTCCCTACCGCGCAAGGATCTAATCGCGTTGATAGGCTCGCTCACCGAACAGATGCGTAACGCCGCATCAGAGCTTCAATTTGAGGTCGCAGCGCGCTTGCGTGATGAGATCAAGATTTTGAAGAAAGAGCTACGAATGATGGAAGAGGCCGGGGTTTGAGCATCGATAAGTTGGTTGTACGCGGAGCGCGCGAACACAACCTAAAAAATGTTTCTATCGAGCTTCCTCGAGATGCCCTAGTCGTATTTACTGGGCTATCAGGCTCAGGAAAGTCATCACTTGCCTTTGACACTATCTTTGCCGAAGGACAACGCCGTTACGTCGAATCCTTATCTGCCTATGCGCGCCAGTTCTTGGGCCAGATGGACAAGCCTGATGTCGATTTCATTGAAGGTTTATCTCCAGCGGTATCTATTGATCAAAAATCTACCAACCGCAACCCTCGTTCAACTGTTGGAACGATCACTGAAGTTTACGATTACCTTCGCCTTTTGTTTGCTCGTGCAGGTCGCCCACATTGCCCAAAGTGTGGCAAAGCCGTAACTCGTCAATCGCCTCAGGCGATTGTGGACCAGATTCTCGAACTACCAGCGACGACAAAGTTTCAGGTTTTAGCTCCAGTTGTGCGATCACGCAAAGGCGAATTTGTTGAACTCTTTAGCGATCTGATTACTCAGGGCTACTCACGTGCACGTATCGATGGGGAAGTGGTTCAGCTTTCAGATGCACCAAAACTTAAGAAACAAGAAAAGCACACTATCGAAGTTGTTATTGATCGCTTAACTGCAAAAGCAGAAAGCAAGACTCGTTTAACAGATTCGATTGAAACGGCGCTACGTCTTGCATCCGGAATCGTTGTTTTGGATTTTGTTGATGCAAAGGGTGATGACAAAGAGCGCACCTACAGCGAGCATCTAGCATGCCACGACTGCGAACTCTCCTTTGAAGAGCTTGAACCGCGTTCCTTCTCATTCAACTCTCCATTTGGTGCCTGTCCTGAATGTTCAGGAATCGGAACCAAGAAAGAGGTTGATGAGGATCTCATCATTCCGGATGACTCGATTTCCATTAATGATGGGGCAATCGCACCGTGGTCTGGCGGTCAATCATCAGATTACTTCCTTCGTTTGCTTGAAGCGTTAGCAAAGGACCTTCCATTCTCATTGGATACGCCCTGGAAGAAGATCTCCGCTAAGGCGAAAGATGCAATTTTGAACGGCTACGAGTACGAAATTAAGATGAAGTACAAGGGTCGTTACGGAGCACGTAACTACACAACCGGCTTTGAAGGTGTAGTGCCATTTATTCATCGTCGCCACGAAGAGACAGATAGCGATTACAGCCGCGATAAGTACGAGGCGTACATGCGCGAAGTTTCTTGCGAAACATGTAACGGAGCCCGCTTAAAGCCAGAAGTCTTAGCTGTAACTATCGGCGACAAAAACATTTCCGAGATTTGCGAGCTTTCAATTGCAGATTGCGCAGCCTTTTTGAAGCAGATCAAACTCAATAAGCGCGAAGCTCAAATCGCTGAACGTGTGATGAAAGAGGTCCATGCTCGTCTTGGCTTCTTGCTAGATGTTGGTCTTGATTACCTATCCCTTGCTCGTCCTGCTGGCTCCCTTTCAGGTGGAGAAGCACAACGTATTCGACTTGCAACCCAGATTGGTAGCGGACTTGTTGGAGTTCTCTACGTTTTAGATGAACCATCTATCGGTTTGCACCAGCGTGATAACAAGCGATTGATTGAAACCCTTACTCGCTTGCGCAACCTCGGTAACACCTTAATCGTGGTTGAGCATGATGAAGAAACCATTCGCACAGCTGACTGGATCGTTGATATTGGTCCAGGCGCAGGCGAACATGGCGGAAAGGTTGTTGTTTCTGGAAGCTATGAAGATTTAATTGCTTCAAAGGAATCAATAACCGGCGCATATCTATCTGGACGTAAATCAATTGAAATTCCAAAGACCCGCCGCCCGGTAGACCAAAAGCGCAAGCTTGTAGTTAAGGGTGCAAAGGAAAACAATCTCAAAGATATCGAAGTTGAAGTACCACTAGGAGTTTTTGTATCCGTTACTGGTGTTTCAGGTTCAGGAAAATCAACATTAGTAAATGACATTCTGTACACGGTATTAGCTAACAAACTCAATGGTGCACGTTTAGTACCAGGTCGTCACCGCACAGTTACAGGTATCGAATTACTGGACAAGGTTGTTCACGTTGACCAATCTCCAATTGGTCGCACACCGCGTTCTAACCCTGCTACCTATACAGGTGTTTTCGACAAGATCCGTGCGCTCTTTGCAGAAACCAGCGAAGCAAAGATTCGTGGTTATCAGCAAGGTCGCTTCTCCTTTAACGTAAAAGGCGGGCGCTGCGAGAACTGCTCCGGTGATGGAACTATTACTATCGAAATGAACTTCTTGCCTGATGTTTATGTACCGTGCGAGGTTTGCCACGGCGCTCGTTACAACCGCGAAACTCTAGAGGTTCACTACAAGGGTAAAACAATCGCTGAAGTTCTCAATATGCCGATTGAGGAAGCGCATGGATTCTTTGAATCTGTTCCTGCGATCGCTCGGTACTTAAAGACTCTTAACGATGTAGGTCTTGGTTATGTACGCCTTGGCCAATCTGCGCCAACACTTTCTGGCGGAGAAGCACAGCGTGTAAAGCTAGCCACGGAATTACAACGTCGTTCAACCGGAAGAACTATCTACGTGCTTGATGAGCCAACTACCGGTCTTCACTTCGAAGATGTTAATAAGTTGTTAACCGTTCTTAATCGCCTGGTTGATACCGGTAACACCGTTGTTGTGATTGAGCACAACCTTGATGTCATCAAATGTTCTGACTGGGTCATTGATATGGGACCAGAAGGCGGATTCCGCGGTGGAATGGTTGTTGCCGAAGGAACTCCTGAAACTGTTGCGGCCGTCAAGGAAAGTTACACCGGTCAATTCTTGGGTGAAATCTTAAAATCAAATAGAAAAGCCCCAGCGAAAAAGTAATCTCATGGCAGATCCTCAAAGTTATCGGCCAAGCAATATTCCTGAGCACCCCGGTGTTTATCGTTTTTACAATAAGCAGGACAAGATCATTTATGTCGGAAAGGCAAAGAATCTTAAGAACCGCTTAAGCAATTACTTTCAGGCCAATCTTGCAACCAAGACCTACCGCATGGTGCATGAAGCGGTACGAGTTGATTGGACAATCGTAAGTACCGAACTCGAAGCTCTCGCACTTGAGTTCAGCTGGATCAAGCAGTATCAACCCAAGTACAACGTTCAGTTTAAGGATGACAAGTCTTACCCATATCTAGCCTTGTCCTTAAATGATGAGTACCCAATGATTTTTATTACCCGTAAAGATAAGCGCCCCGGACTTAAGTACTTTGGACCATATACAAATGCTTGGGCGCTACGAAATACCTTTGAAGTGCTTCTCAAAGTGTTTCCTGTTCGATCATGTTCATCCTCAAACTTCACACGTGCACAAAAAAGTAAGCGTCAATGTCTTTTGGGGGATATTGGCAAGTGTGCAGCACCATGTGTTGGCTGGATTTCTAAAGAAGATCATCATGAGTTAGCGGTAAAGCTCAATGATTTTATGGAGTCAGGAATGGAGAACATCCTTCCTAAGTTGCATGAAGAGATGCAGAACGCCGCCAACAATGAAGAGTTCGAGCGTGCTGCTCGCTTACGTGATCAGATTGAATCCTTTGAAAAGGCCCAAAAATCTACCCAGGGTAATTTTTCTGATGATTTAGATGGTGACTTTATTTCGATCTATCAAGATGGTTTCCATGCTGCGGGCTCGATCTTTTCTATGCAACGCGGTTCGGTTAAGGGTTCACGATCATGGATCGTTGACCAAGAAATGGTTCTTGAGGGTCAAGATGTACTCACATCTCTTCTTTATTCAATCTATGGAGCAGGAGCGATCTCTGTCCCGCGGAATATCTATATCAATGCCGAACCTCAGGACAAGGAACAACTTGAACAATGGTTGGCCACAATTGGTGGTTCAAAGGTAGAAATTAAAGTTCCGCAACGTGGTGAAAAGGTCGAGCTCCTAGATACCGTGAAGCGAAACGCTCAGTACTCATTAATTCAATATTTGAGCAAACGGGCCACAGATGCCGCAGTGTCAGGTAAAGCTCTCACCGAAATTGAAGAGCTATTGGATCTTGGTCGTACACCGCTTCGAATTGAGTGTTTTGATATTTCAAATATTTCAGGAACTAGCGTTGTTGCATCCATGGTTGTCTTTGAAGACGGTATGGCTAAAAAGAGCGAGTACCGCAGATTCATCATAAATACTGATGAAGGTTTTGATGACACTCGTGCGATGCATCAGGTGATAACTCGTAGACTCAAGCGCTTGATTGATGATCGACAGGAAAATGAAGCAGAGGTAGCCGAACTTGGAGGCAAGCCAAGCAAGTTTGCCTATCCACCACAGTTAATCGTTGTTGATGGTGGCGCACCTCAAGTAAATGCAGCGGCTCGTGCGCTGAATGAACTTGGGATCACCGATATTGCACTGTGTGGTTTGGCAAAGAGATTGGAAGAGGTTTGGATAGCAGGATCCAGCGACCCATTGATCTTGCCAAGAAACAGCGAAGGCCTTTACCTACTTCAGCGAATACGCGATGAGGCCCACCGTTTTGCTATTTCATTCCATAGATCTCGGCGCTCAAAGGTGATGTTGGAGTCGATTTTGGATGATATTCCTCAGCTTGGTTCTGCGCGTAGGGCAGCTTTGTTGGATCGCTTTGGATCGGTTGCAGCCATACGTAAGGCCAAGGTTGAGGACATCGCTGCTACGCCCGGAATTGGCTCAAAGATCGCCTCAATTATTGAAGAGCATCTATCTACAATTACGACACAAAAGGTAAATGTGGAAACCGGCGAAATCCTAGAAGGTTGATGATGACAGAAAATTTCTTTGATACACCGGTGGATGCGCAAACACAGTCACTGGCGAAATTTGCACACGAGATTTTAAAGAAGTACGGAATCAACAATGCCGAAGTTGAGTGCATCAACTTTGAATTTAACGCAACCTTTGCCATTACAACCGAATCAGCTCAGCGTTACGCCCTAAGACTTAACATCAATTCCACGCGTGTTGAATCAAATATTATTGCCGAAGTTCAGTGGGTGCGACACCTTGCTCGCGTACAAGGCATCAACGTTCCTTCGCCTATCGCAACGCTGGATGATCAATTCATCGTTTCGGGATTTCATGAAGATTCAGGGCAAACTTTATTTGGCGTCATGTATAGCTGGCTTGAAGGTGAAGAGCTGGGCGATGAACCAACACTTGAACAATTGCATCTTGTCGGAAGCTCCATCGCACTGATGCATCAGAACTCTGGCGAATTCTCACTTAGCGAAAAAGCCGAACTGCCCACATTTGATGATTTCTTTTGGGGGACAGAGGATTTCTTATTTTCAGATAAATCTACATTGCTAGCGGCGCATCGTGAGGCAATCCAAAAGGCGCATGATCTAATCATGAAGTACACGAAGCAGTTGTACGCCGATTCGCCAGTTCACATTATTCACGCTGATTATCACGGTTGGAATTTGATGTGGCATGAAGGCCAACTTTCAATCTTTGATTTTGATGATTGCGGCTTTGGAGTAGAAGCCCAAGACTTGGCTGTCGCCTTGTACTACCTAGATACACCAGAACAAGATGCAGCGCTGCTGGATGGATATAAGAGCGTGCGACCATTACCGAAGTATTCAGAAAATGCGATGAAATCCTTACTGCTTCAACGAAGGCTATTGCTGCTGAACTACCTCTTTGAGACTAAGAACGCTGAGCACAAAGAGATGCTTCCGGCATATCTCGAGAAGAGCATGGAGCGTGTTTCCGCATTCTTGACAGATGTAACACAATAGAGCCATGACTCAAGAAACCTTGATCCTTACTGGAATGTCTGGCGCTGGACGATCAACAGTTGCGCATGCACTAGAAGATCTTGGTTGGTATGTAGTCGATAACCTGCCACCTGCGTTGTTGCCAGCGCTGGTTAGTAAAGGCACAGGCCCGCAAGGCAAAGAGCTAGCTGTAGTTGTAGATGTTCGAGGGGGAGAGTTCTTTGATGAACTCACCCACGCACTGGCCGAACTCAAAGAGAGTAAATCTGCATATCGATTAGTTTTTCTAGATGCCACAGATCAAGCCTTAGTGCAACGCTTTGAATCAACCCGTCGCCCACACCCATTGCAAGGGAAAGATCGAATTGTTGACGGAATCGAACGTGAGCGAGCAAAGCTTGAAGTTGTTCGCTCGCAATCAGATGTTGCTATCGACACCTCAAATCTCAATGTTCACCAACTTGAAAAGCGCATCGGCGAAATCTTTGGTTCTGGAAAGTTACAAGGTATTCGAGTGAACGTTTTGTCCTTCGGGTACAAGTATGGAATTCCCGTTGATTCAGATTTAGTTTTGGATTGCCGTTTTATCCCAAACCCTCACTGGATTCCTGAACTTCGGCCACTAACTGGGTTGACCTCACAAGTCAGTGACAAAGTATTGGGAAGTGATGGAGTAAAAGAATTTGTCCACGGGTATGTCCGCCTTGTTAATTCAATGATGGAGGGCTACATGCGTGAGGGTAAAAAGTATGTGACTATCGCCGTTGGTTGCACAGGTGGAAAGCATCGAAGCGTTGCGATTACAGAAGAGATTGCAAAGCAACTAAATGCAATTGGTGCTGATGTGTCCGCTCATCCAACGCACCGCGATGTAGGGCGTGAATAATTTTGTCTAAAGTAGTTGCTTTAGGTGGTGGCCATGGTTTGGCTGCAACCTTGACCGCTCTGCGCCAAGTGACGCAAGAAATAACAGCGATCGTGACCGTTGCCGATAACGGCGGCTCATCTGGCCGTTTACGTGAAGAGTTTCCAATTTTTCCACCAGGTGATTTACGCATGGCACTTGCTGCGCTGTGTGCTGATGATGAATGGGGTCGTACCTGGGCTCAAATAATGCAACATCGTTTTGTTAGCAACGGCGAACTCAACGGACATGCAATGGGTAATTTACTGCTTGCCTCGATGTGGAACGCTGGTGATGATCCAGTTGTCGCATTAGATCGTGTTGGCGATTTATTAAAAGTCATTGGGCGCGTATTGCCAATGGCATCGGTTGCATTAGATATTGAAGGAACATTTACAACATCCACGGGAAGAATCGTTGTTCGTGGTCAAAAAGAGGTTGCAACTGCAAAAGGTCACATCGAATCTCTGCGAATAATTCCTGAAGATCCTGAAGCTCGCCCTGAAGCACTTGCTGCCATTGCCGATGCTGATTGGATAACGATGGGGCCTGGGTCTTGGTTTTCAAGTGTGATTCCACATCTTTTAGTTCCAACCCAACTAGAAGCACTTAAAAGTTCAACAGCGCAAAAGATTTTGATTTTGAATCTTGATGCATCAAGTCGTTCTCAGGGGGAAGAGTTTGCAGGATCCACCCCTGAACAGCATTTAGAGTTTTTTCATCGTTACGCCCCTGGTTTACGGGTCGATTACTGCCTTGTAGACCAATCAGTTGTGCGTGATGAGGCTTCTTTACGCGCTACAGCATCAACCTTAGGTTCAGAGATTGTGATCGCAGATATTCGTAAAGCCCCAGGCAGTATTCATCATGATGCGGAAAAATTAGCCCTCCATTTGGGCCACATTTTGCGCAAGTAAATGGTTGGATAACCCCATGGCAATGACAGCATCAGTTAAGGACGAGCTCTCTCGTCTTTCCATCACCAAACCATGCTGTCGTAAGGCTGAAGTCTCTTCACTTCTTCGCTTTGCTGGCGGCCTTCATATCGCAGCGGGCAAGATTGTCATCGAGGTAGAACTCGATACTTCACAGAGTGCTCGCCGATTGCGCAAAGACATCGCAGATATTTATGGACATGATTCAGATCTTGCTGTCTTGTCATCTAGCGGATTGCGAAAAGGTTCACGTTACGTTGTTCGTGTAATTAATGAAGGTGATGCGCTTGCACGCCAAACAGGTTTAGTAGATGCAAATGGTCGACCAGTACGCGGACTTCCACCACAAGTTGTTTCAGCTGCAATCTGTGACTCTGAAGCTGCATGGCGTGGTGCATTTATCGCACACGGTTCACTTACTGAACCAGGGCGTTCCTCTTCACTTGAAATTACATGTCCAGGACCTGAAGCTGCATTGGCGTTAGTTGGTGCGGCCCGTCGTTTAGGAATTGTTGCCAAAGCTCGCGAAGTGCGTGGAGTAGATCGCGTAGTTATTCGAGATGGCGATGCAATCGGTGTACTGCTGACTCGTCTTGGTGCGCATGAATCTGTTCTTGCCTGGGAAGAACGACGCATGCGCCGAGAGGTTCGCGCAACAGCTAACCGTCTTGCTAACTTTGATGATGCCAATCTGCGTCGATCTGCTCGTGCAGCGGTTGCGGCAGCGGCACGAGTTCAACGCGCAATGGAGATCCTTGGCCCAACAATTCCCGACCATCTGAAAGAGGCGGGGGAGTTGCGCATCAACCATGGTCAGGCATCCCTCGAAGAGCTTGGCTCATTAGCAACCCCTCCCATGACAAAGGATGCGATTGCGGGTCGAATTCGCCGCCTTCTAGCGATGGCCGATAAGCGTGCTGCAGAGCTAGGAATTCCCGATACTGAGAGCGGTTTATCACCAGATTTATTGAACTAACCCGTCGGTAGAGGCAGACGTACGCCTATTCCCACTGATAAGGTTGGCAATAAGACCCCAGCGTTGTGGCAGTTTTACGAACCACCAACAGCTGGGCTTTTTCATGTGCCCCACTAGTAGCAAGGACACTTTCGTGATTAATGTCGGAATCAACGGTTTTGGACGCATCGGTCGTAACTTCTTCCGTGCCTCACTAACTAACCCAAATATCAATATCGTCGGAATTAACGACCTAACTCCCAATGAGACTCTTGCTCACCTATTGAAGTACGACTCAATCTTGGGTCGCCTAGGTCTTGAGGTTACATACACAGATGATTCAATCACTGTTGGTGGAAAGACAATCAAGGTTTTCTCAGAGCGCGATCCAGCAAACCTTCCATGGGCAGCTGTTAAGGCAGATGTAGTTGTTGAATCAACAGGTATCTTCACAAAGGCTGCAGATGCTCAGAAGCACATCACAGCCGGTGCCAAGAAGGTAATCATCTCTGCTCCAGCAACTGATGAGGACATCACAATCGTTATGGGTGTAAACCACACTCAGTATGACGGTTCAAAGCACAACATCATTTCAAACGCTTCATGTACAACTAACTGCCTTGCACCAATGGCTAAGGTACTTCAGGACAACTGGGGAATTGTTAAGGGTCTTATGACAACAATTCACGCATACACAAATGACCAGGTAATTCTTGACTTCCCACACAAGGATCTACGTCGCGCTCGCGCAGCTGCAACAAACATGATCCCAACATCAACAGGTGCTGCAAAGGCGATCTCATTGGTTCTTCCAGAGCTCAAGGGCAAGCTAGATGGTTACGCAATGCGCGTTCCAGTTCCAACAGGTTCTGCAACAGATCTAACAGTTGAGCTAGCAAAGGAAGCAACAGCTGCCGAGATCAACGCAGCGATGAAGGCCGCTGCAAATGGTCCACTTAAGGGATTCCTTTCATACACTGAAGATCCAATCGTTTCTTCAGACATCGTGACCGATCCATCATCATGTATCTTCGACGCAGGTCTTACCAAGGTAATTGGTAACCAGGTCAAGATCGTTGGTTGGTATGACAACGAATGGGGTTACTCAAACCGTCTCGTTGACTTGATCGATTACGTTGGCAAAACTCTGTAATGCCAGATCTTTCAACAATTGATGTAGCAGGAAAGCGAGTCTTTCTTCGTTGTGATCTTAATGTTCCCTTGAAAGAGGGAGTCATTAAGGATGACGGACGTATTAAAGCCTCGCTTCCTACTATTCAAACTCTTCTTGAAAAGGGTGCATCACTTGTAATTGCTGCACACCTTGGTCGTCCAAAGGGTGAAGCAAAGCCTGAACTTTCTCTTGCACCAGTTGCAAAGCGTTTAGCTGAACTGCTTGGCCGCGAAGTGAAGTTCACCGGCGAGGTAACAGGTGCTGCGGTAACAACTGCAGCCGAATCACTCAAGGCTGGCGAAATTCTTCTTCTTGAAAATATTCGTTTCAGCGCAGCAGAGACAAGCAAGGAAGAGTCAGAGCGCGCAGCATTTGCTGCTGATCTAGCAAAGCTTGCTGATGTTTATGTTGGTGATGGCTTCGGTGCAGTGCACCGCAAGCATGCATCTGTTTTTGATCTACCAAAGTTACTTCCACATGCAGCAGGAAAGTTAGTTGCGGCAGAGGTTGAAGTTCTGAAGAAACTAACTCAAAACCCAGAACGCCCATACGGTGTCGTACTTGGTGGAGCAAAGGTCTCAGACAAGCTTGGCGTTATCGAAAACTTGTTGGGCAAGGTAGATGTTCTCGCGATTGGCGGGGGAATGGTTTTCACCTTCCTCAAGGCCCAAGGCAAAGAAATTGGAACCTCACTTGTTGAAGCAGAGATGCTTGATGTCGTTAAGGGATTAATCGCTACAGCTGAAAAGAATGGCGTGAAGCTGCTTCTTCCAACTGACATTGTTGTTGCCCCTGCATTTGCTGCAGATGCAACACCAACATTGGTTTCAGCTGATGCAATACCTGCAGATCAAATGGGACTAGATATTGGCCCTGTTTCTGCAGCGGCATTTGCAGCAGAGATCGCAAAGTGCAAGACAGTATTTTGGAACGGCCCAATGGGAGTTTTTGAGTTCCCTAACTTTGCGGCTGGCACAAAGGTTGTTGCTCAAGCACTTACTGAGGTTTCAGGAATTTCAGTTGTTGGTGGAGGAGACTCTGCAGCAGCGGTACGCGCACTTGGTTTTGCCGATTCACAGTTTGGGTACATTTCAACCGGTGGCGGCGCATCACTTGAATACCTTGAAGGCAAGGAACTACCTGGCCTACAAGCACTTGAATTAATCTAAACAAAGTTAATCTAGCCAGAATTAGTTAGGGGAGCACATAATGCGTAAGCCATTAATGGCAGGAAACTGGAAGATGAACCTCAATCACCTTGAGGCGATCGCAGTTGCACAGAAGTTGGTTTACGGATTAGATGATAAAGATTATGACGCTGTCGATGTAGCGGTAATCCCACCATTTACAGATATTCGTTCAATTCAAACATTGGTTGATGGAGATCGTCTGCGTCTTCAATACGGAGCGCAGGATCTTTCTCCTGAAGTAAGCGGCGCATTCACTGGCGATATCTCAGGTTCAATGCTTGCAAAGCTTGGTTGTACCTATGTGGTTATTGGTCACTCAGAGCGCCGTGCGATTCACAATGAATCAGATGCATTGATCAACCGAAAGATTAAGGCCGCACTTGCAAATGAACTGACTCCAATCTTTTGTGTTGGTGAAGAGCTAGCGATCCGCGAAGCGGGAACACATGTAAGCCATGTGATCCGTCAGATTCGTGCAGGTCTTGAAGGATTCACAAAGCCAGAACTCAAGAAGATTGTTATCGCCTACGAACCAGTGTGGGCGATTGGTACCGGAAAGACTGCAACACCAGAAGATGCTCAAGAGGTTTGTGCATCTATCCGTGAAGAGATCGAGACAATCGGATCTCCAGAGATCGCATCAAATATGCGCATCCTCTACGGCGGTTCAGTGAAGTCTTCAAACATCGTCGAAATCATGAAGAAGCCCGATGTAGATGGGGCTTTGATCGGTGGAGCGAGCCTAGATCCTGAAGAATTGGCCAAGATCGCCAAGTTTCACACGGTGACGGAGTAAGCATTACCCCCACGGGACGGGTATCCTTACCCTCTACGAACTAGGAGTTTAAGAAAAGTGAAACTAGCTCTCTCAATCGCGCTGATTATTACCAGCGTCCTCATGATCCTTTTGGTACTTCTTCACAAGGGCAAGGGAAGCGGCATGTCCGATCTATTCGGTGGCGGCATCTCATCAAACTACGGCGGCTCATCTGTTGTAGAGCGCAACCTTGATCGCATCACAATCGTTGTTGGCGGCTTGTGGTTTGCGCTAGTAGTGGCCTTATCTTTGTTGCTTAAGTAACTCCAATTCATCGTAAAGATTTAACTATCCAAGAGCTTTAACAAGGGACAAAAAATGGCAAGTGCAATTCGCGGAAGCCGAGTCGGCGCCGGACCAATGGGTGAGGCTGAGCGTGGCGATTCAATCGCTCGCGCTTATGTTTCATACTGGTGTGCAAATGGCCATGAAGTCCGTCCATCATTTGCGGTGGAAGAGACTGTTGTTATTCCAGCTGAATGGGATTGCCCAAAGTGCGGATACCCAGCAGGTCGCGATCGCAACAATCCACCTAGCCCAGAGGTAAATGTTCCTTACAAGACCCACCTTGCATATGTAAAAGAGCGTCGCACAGATGCTGAAGGTGAAAAGCTTCTTGAGGAAGCACTTCGTAAACTTCGCGGAGATGACGAGGAATAAGTCTTATAAAGACTTAGCAGCATCCAATAATTCAGAGATACCCACTGCACGATTTGTAAGATTGAATCGAAGTAGTGGGTATTTTCTTGATGCAAGTGCTTTTCCATCACCTAGTGCTTGTGCTGCAACTAAGGTTTTAAAACCATAACTCTGTCCCGGAATCGCAATATCTTTCTTAACATCTCCGGTGATCTGCAAGAAAACTCCGTTTTGCTGTCCACCTTTATGGAATTGACCTGTCGAGTGCAGAAAGCGGGGACCCCAACCAAAGGTAACTGGACGTCCTGATTTGTCAGCAAGAATTGCACGCAACTCTGCAACTGCAACATCATCTTTGCGATCTAGGTAGGCCATCACTGCGATGTAACCATCTTCAGGAATTTGGGCAATCAATTGTGTTAACGCATCAGTTGCATTTTTTCCCGCACCGAAGATTTCCAATACGCCATCTGTGGAGTCGCCGTTAAAGGTAGGAAGAACACCCTTCCACTCATTCAATAGTGCAGAGGTTTGTTCCTTTGCCTCAGTCACATTGGGTTGATTAAAAGGATCAATCGCAAGAGCTGCACCGACAAGTGCGGTAACCCATTCCCAGACAATAAATTGCGAAGCAAGGTCGCCCTCTACAACTAAGTCTGCACTTCCAGTAAAGGCGATTGTGAATGCCTGACCTTCGCGCCCATTATGAGCGGTTTCAGCGACAACTGGAAGGCGACCAACTTGGTTCTTGCCAGTTGATTCGGCAACAAGCTGCTCAATCCAATCACTCAAACCTGGCATTCCCGATGCCTCATCTGTGTACGCAACATACTGTCCAGATGCATATGTGAGCAGGTAAGCGATATCGCACATCAGTTGCGAATCAGCAAAGAATGCCTTCTTTGTGTCACTTGCGTTATCAAGCAATACAGACACATCCACGCCAATAAGTGCAGCAGGAACTAAACCAAATGGGCTCAGCACACTGAAACGTCCGCCAACATTGGGATCAGCGTTAACAACTGTAAATCCACCTTCACGAACCTGCTTATCCAGTGGCGAACCAGGATCGGTAACAAACACCATGTGGTCAACTGGATTCAAACCGGCATCCTTAAATGCGCCCTCAAATAATGCGCGCTGAGAAGCTGTCTCAATCGTCGATCCTGACTTTGAGCTCACGACGACAACGCTCTTAGATAAATCAAATTTCAAGGCATGAGCAACATAATCTGGGTCAGTTGAATCAAGTACAAATAACTTCTTTGAGAAAGTCTGCGCAATAACTTCTGGCCCCAGAGATGAGCCTCCCATTCCACACAAAATAACATTTGTTTTATCGCGGTGCTTTGCAGCAAGCGCATCAAACTGTGGCAATAAATCACGTGAGCTTTCAGGTAGATCGATCCAGTTAAGGCGAATAGCTGCCTCTGCTTGTGCATCAGGGCCCCAGATAGTTGAATCTTTTGTCATCAAGCGGCCATGGAATGCCTGCAGTGCTTTGTACTCTGCCGTCGTTCGATCAATCTTTGTTAGCGCATTACCTTTAAGTGAGATCATGATTGTTGTGCTGCCTTTACATTCTCTAGTAGTTCATCCCATGCCTGTGCAAACTTCTTAACGCCATCAATTTCTAGATCAGTGGTGATCTGGTCCAGTGAAATACCAAGGGCTGATAATCCTTTTAGCACCTGAACAGCTTCTGGGTATTTACCAGAAATGGTGTTGCCACGAACATCCCCGTGATCAATAAGTGCATCAAGAGTTGATTGAGGCATGGTGTTGACGGTGTCGGGAGCGATTAATTCAATAACGTATTGAGTATCAGGGTATGAAGGGTCTTTTACGCCGGTGGATGCCCATAATGGACGTTGCTTATTCGCACCCTTAGCGGCTAGTGCATCCCATTTACTTGAAGCAAACTTTTCTTCGAAAAGTTGATAAGCCAGATGAGCGTTGGCAATCGCGGCCTTACCCAACAAGGCGGTAGCTTCGGCAGATCCATTGGCCTTCAAAAGAGCATCAACTGATGAATCGATTCGACTGATAAAGAAGGACGCAACTGAGTGAACTGCAGATGGGTTTTCGCAACGTTCAATACCTTGCAGGTAGGCATCAATTACCTGGCCATAACGCTTAACAGAAAAGATTAGAGTCACATTCACACTGATACCTGCTGCAATCAGTTCAGTAATTGCTGGCAATCCTTCAATAGTTGCAGGTACTTTGATCATCACATTGGGGCGATCAATAATCGCCCAAAGCTCTTTACCCGCAGCAATTGTGCCTTCAGTGTCATGGGCTAGACGAGGATCTACCTCGATGCTTACGCGCCCATCCACACCTTTGCTGCTTGTGTAAATCTGTGTAAACAAATCGCAAGCCTGACGAACATCATCTGTGGTTAATTTCTTAACAACATCATCGACGCTTACGCCCTTCATCTGGGCAATATCTGCGCTGTATTCAGCAGCACCGCTAATCGCAGCGCTAAAAATACTTGGATTAGTAGTAACACCAACAACGCCGCTTGCTGCGATTCGTGAAGGCAGTGAATGGGAATCAGTACCCGAAATCTTTGCTCGGGATAAATCATCTAGCCAAATTGATGTTCCAGCATCTAGTACTTGCTGAGCTCTCATTACATCGCCTTCTTCACTTGAGCAACAACATTTTCTACAGAGAAGCCAAACTCCTTGAACAAACGTTTTGCATCAGCAGAAGCACCGTAATGTTCTAGTGAGATTGCAACACCTGAATCGCCAATCAATTCACGCCACCCCTGAGCGATACCAACTTCAATACTGACCTTAACAACACCAGGGGATAGGACTGAATCCTTATAGCTCTGATCTTGTTCAGCAAACCATTCAAGACATGGCGCACTCACGACTCGGACATTGATTCCTTCAGCAGCAAGAGCTGCCTGAGCATCCATTGCTAATGAAACTTCAGAGCCGGTAGCGATCAAAATCGCCTTTGGATTTTCTGCATCCTTCAGGATGTATGCACCCTTGGCGGTTCCTGATGCTGGTTCACATACTGTGCGATCAAATACCGGAAGGTTTTGTCGTGAAAGCAAGATTCCTGTTGCTCGACCACGCGTAATGATCTTCTTCCATGCCTCTGCAACCTCATTGGCATCTCCTGGTCGCACCACATCTAATCCAGGGATTGCACGAAGCGCAGCAAAATGTTCAATAGGTTGATGCGTTGGACCATCTTCGCCAACACCAATCGAATCATGTGTCCAGACAAAGGTTGATCCGATATTCATAAGCGCCGCAAGACGCACGGCAGGACGCATGTAATCACTAAAGACGGCGAAGGTTCCGCCAAAAGAACGGGTTAATCCATGCAAGGTAATTCCATTGAGAATTGAACCCATTGCATGTTCGCGAATTCCGAAGTGAATGATTCGTCCATAAGGGTTTGCACCATCGATTGCAGATGATGCTGGCAAGAATGATCCGCCACCCTTAATGCTGGTGTTATTTGATCCTGCTAAATCCGCAGAGCCACCCCAGAACTCTGGCAAGGTTGCCGCGATTGCGTTGATGACATCTCCTGATGCTGCACGTGTTGCAACATCCTTTCCTGGCGCAAAGACTGGAATACCTGAATCCCATCCAGCTGGTAATCCACGCGTACGCAATCTTTCAAGCAGCGCTGCCTTTTCGCCATGTGAAGATTTCCAAGAAGCAAACTTTTCATCCCACTGCTTGCGCACTTGCGCCCCACGATCTTTAACGGCACGAGCATGCGTCAAAACTTCCGCTGGCATTGCAAAGTTCTCATCTGGATTTAAACCAAGTGCGATCTTTGTTGCTTTAATTTCATCCTCACCCAAAGCAGATCCGTGTGATGCGGCGGTTCCCTGTGCTTTTGGTGCTGGCCATGCAATAACAGATTTCATGCGAATTAAAGTTGGCTTGACTGTTTCCTTTTTAGCAGCCGTCATCGCAGCATCGAGTGCAACTAGATCTACGCTGCCATCTTTTGCCGCTGCAACTTCAATGACATGCCAGCCATAGGCACGGTAACGCGCAGAGACATCTTCAGTAAATGCATTGTGCGTATCGCCTTCAATAGAGATGCGATTGTCATCATAAATAATATTTAGGTTGCCCAGCTCTTGGGTTCCAGCAAGTGAGTGAGCTTCGGCGCTAACGCCTTCTTGCAAATCACCATCAGAACAAATAACCCAAATGGAGTGATCAAATAAAGATGAATTGGCTGGCGCATCTGGATCGAGTAATCCACGCTCGTACCGTGCCGCCATCGCCATACCTACTGCGGTTGAAACACCTTGTCCAAGTGGGCCGGTTGTCATTTCTACGCCTGCAGTGTGGCCATATTCAGGATGTCCTGGTGTCAAAGAGCCCCATGTTCTAAAGCTTTCAAGATCCTTCATCTCGAGGCCATAACCGCTGAGGAAAAGTTGAATGTACAAAGTTAATGAAGAGTGGCCACAGGAAAGAATGAATCGATCTCGACCTAACCATTGAGGATCTGATGGATCGTGAACTAAATGGCGCTGGAAAAGAGTGTAAGCAACTGGTGCAAGTGACATCGCAGTTCCAGGATGACCATTGCCTACCTTTTGAACGGCATCTGCAGCAAGTGCGCGTGCATATGCAACTGCGCGATCATCTAGCTCTGTCCAACCGGTTAGTGCGCTCATTCTTTATCCATTCCGTGTGATGACTGACAGCCGGATGCGCCACGATGCGATCCAAACCAATGTTGCCCCCAATAAGTGAGCAGCTACTAAAATTTCTGGAATCCCGGTGAAGTATTGAATGTATCCAATACCACCTTGAGCAATGGCAATTACTGCAAAAACTTTTAGCGCCTTCTTAGTGCGATCTGATGTTCCTTGGGCAACATAAAACGCAACTGTGATGCCAAGTAAGAAAATAACTACATCGGCATGGAGCCATGCAACTGTTCGAATATCAAAACCAAAGCGTTTAGCTTGCACATCACCAGCATGTGGTCCAGAGCCCGTTACCAATGTTCCTAGGACGATGACCACAAAAGAGGTAACAATATGTGTGATTGAAATCTTTGATGTAAGTGATGAGGCCTTCACAAAGGTGGCAGGTGAATATCTACGTGAATGAAGTGATGTTGCTCCGGCGATCAGAATTATTGAAAGCAAGAGATGACCGGCAACTGGGATTGGATTCAAATCGGTCAGAACTGTGATTCCGCCTAAGACTCCCTGACCAAAGATTCCAAAGAATTGCCCTGCTGCAAGTAGGCGTAAATCTTTACGACCAGCGCGCAAGACTGCGATCAATACCGCGATTGAGGCAAAGACCAAAACAAAGGTCAGTAAACGATTTCCAAACTCAATCCATGCATGAAGTTGACCTTCTGCTTGGTGTGGCACAGGGGTGTATGAACCGGGCGTGCATTCAGGCCAGGTTGGGCAGCCAAGACCAGATCCAGTTAAGCGAACCGCACCACCTGTTACTACCAAGGCGGCCTGGAGAAAGAGGAGTAAACCGGATGCGGGGGCCAAGACCCGTGTAGCTAGGCGCACGGTTCGGGACATGGCCTAAGCCTATGACCCCGACAGGCGGGTGGCTCCCGAGTGGCTGAACGTGTCGAATTACGACACAATACTGTTGTGAAAATGACAGGAGCCAACCCAGCCGGCGATGATGCCCGCACGAGGGATCTGGTTGCCCGTTCAATTCTGGAGAATGGACCTTCTACCGCTGCCGTTCTGGGGGAGCGTTTAGGCCTTACTCCTGCAGGAATCCGTCGCCACCTAGATCTTCTGGTTAACGATGGTGTTCTTGAGGCTCGCGATCCACGTGCATCATCAATTCGAGGTCGCGGTCGCCCTTCAAAGGTTTTTGTTATGTCAGATCGTGGTCGTGAAAAGTTTGAACACTCATACGATGACTTAGCGGTAGCGGCACTGAAATTTATGTCAGCGCAATCTGGTGAACATCTTGTCAATGCATTTGCACAATCTCGTGCCGATGACATTGAACGCAAAGCTGCAGTTGCAATTGCAAAGCGCTCGCACAAAGTTGATGCGCTCGCAACCTTCTTAACCGATCAAGGGTATGCGGCAAGTGTTCATGAAAAACCAATGGGCCAAGAGCTATGTCAGCATCACTGCCCGATAGCGCACGTCGCAGCTGAGTTTCCCCAACTATGTGAAGCCGAAACAGAAGCTCTTTCAAAACTTCTTGGAACACATGTTCAACGATTAGCAACCATCGCTCATGGCGATGGCGTATGTACAACATTTATACCTCAGGTACAAACAACAAAGGGAAAGGTCCGTGCATGACAACAGCACATCCAGAGCTCGATGGACTAGGCAACTACGAATACGGTTGGTCAGATAAGAGCACGATTGGCGATAACGCAAAGCGTGGTCTTAATGAGGATGTTGTTCGCGACATCTCATCAAAGAAATCTGAACCACAGTGGATGCTGGACCTTCGCCTAAAAGGCTTGTCTTTGTTTGACAAGAAGCCAATGCCTAACTGGGGATCAGATCTTTCCGGAATTTTCTTTGACACCATCAAGTACTTCGTTCGCTCAACGGAAAAGCAAGCGACAACTTGGGATGACCTTCCAGATGAAATTAAGAACACCTACGACCGTTTAGGTATTCCAGAGGCTGAAAAGCAGCGCTTAGTTTCAGGTGTTGCAGCGCAGTACGAATCAGAGGTTGTGTACCACTCGATTCGTGAAGATCTAGAAGCGCAAGGAGTAATTTTCCTAGACACAGATAGCGCGCTGAAGCAGCACCCAGAGCTATTCAAGGAGTACTTCGGAACCGTTATTCCTGTAGGAGATAACAAGTTTGCAGCGCTCAACACAGCTGTGTGGTCTGGTGGTTCATTTATCTATGTGCCAAAGGGTGTTCACGTTGATATTCCTTTACAGGCGTATTTCCGTATCAATACTGAAAACATGGGTCAGTTTGAACGTACATTGATTATTGCTGACGAAGATTCTTACATCCACTACGTAGAAGGATGTACCGCACCTATTTACAAGTCAGATTCACTTCACTCAGCTGTTGTAGAAATTATTGTAAAGAAGGGTGCGCGCGTTCGTTACACCACAATTCAAAACTGGTCTAACAATGTGTACAACTTGGTTACAAAGCGTGCAACATGTGCTGAAGGTGCAACCATGGAATGGGTTGATGGAAACATCGGTTCAAAGGTAACCATGAAGTACCCAGCTATCTTCTTAATGGGACCACATGCAAAGGGTGAGACATTGTCACTTGCATTTGCCGGAGAAGGTCAGCACCAGGATTCGGGAGCCAAAATGGTTCACGCTGCTCCTTACACATCATCATCTGTAATTTCTAAGTCTGTTGCTCGCGGTGGAGGACGTACTTCATACCGTGGTCTAGTACAGATTAATGAAGGAGCACATCACTCTGCATCAACAGTGAAGTGCGATGCGCTGCTCGTTGACACCATCTCTCGTTCAGATACATATCCTTATGTTGATATTCGCGAAGATGATGTTTCTATGGGTCACGAAGCAACTGTCTCAAAGATCTCTGATGATCAACTCTTCTATTTGATGTCACGTGGCCTCAATGAAGATGAAGCGATGGCGATGATTGTTCGTGGATTTATTGAACCAATCGCTCGTGAACTTCCGATGGAATACGCACTCGAACTCAATCGTTTGATCGAGTTGCAGATGGAAGGGGCAGTTGGCTAAATGAGCCCCCTTCAATCACACCTTCTAGAAAATCACACCCCAACAGGACGTGAAGAGGCGTGGAGATTTACTCCACTCAAGCGTCTTGGCGGATTACATGATGGAACTGCAAAGCCTGTTCTTCGTAACTCGCTCGCGGCAAAGTCAGCACTGCCAACAGGGTTTACACTTAAATTCGAACAGGTCACCGCGCTAACAGAGACCGACGATGCGATTGTTAATCGCGTTCGTGAATTCACGAAGACAGGTGCCGTTCTTGCAATCACACCAAACACTGAACTCAGCGAACCAATCTTCCTCAATCGCTCTTCCTCTGGAACTGATGAAGCCGAGTTCTCTCGTGTTCTCATCAAGGCGGGAAATC
>ERZ1034365.464-NODE-464-length-22380-cov-3.807739_pt1 | contig 22380 bp, 17 predicted proteins | sample MGYA00520615_ERZ1034365 | MGnify/ENA primary metagenome ERZ1034365 (study PRJEB33736, sample SAMEA104284505) | Azolla filiculoides | biome: Urban; feature: Water surface; material: Ditch water | place: Netherlands | collected 2015-10-28 | depth 0-0.1 m ...
GCCAGCCAGAGGCCCGGGAAGATGCCGGCCATGAACAGCTTGGAGATCGACACGTTGGCCGCGACGCCAAAGATCACGAAGCCGATGCTGGGCGGAATGATCGGCGCGATGATGCCGGCCGAGGCGATCAGGCCGGCCGAGCGGGCCTTGTCGTGGCCGGCGGCCACCATCATGGGCAACAGCAGGGCCGTGAGTGCGGCGGCATCGGCCACGGCCGAACCCGACAGCGAAGCCATGATCACGGCGGCCACGATCGTCACATAGCCCAGGCCGCCCTTGACGTGGCCCACCAGGGCCATCGCAAAGTTCACGATGCGCCGGGACAGGCCACCGGCGTTCATGATCTCGCCGGCCAGCATGAAGAAGGGCACGGCCAGCAGCGGAAAGCTGTCGGCGCCGTTGATCACGTTCTGCGCCAGGATCTGCGCATCGAACATGTTGAGGTGCCACATCAGCGCGGCGCCGCACAGCAGAAGCGAAAACGCGATGGGCACGCCCAGCGCCATGGCGGCGAGCATGGAGCCCAGAAAAATGAGGATGGTCATGGCAAGTCTCTGCGTTCTTCTTTATTTGTGGGCTTCGGCGGCGTCCGCGTGCGGCGCCTCCTCGGATTCCTGGATCAGCATCAGGTGCGCGTCGTCAATCTGGCCGGTCAGCAGGCGCCAGAGGTCGTCCAGCAAGATCGGTGCGCCCAGCACGGCAAAGGCCATGCCCGAGGCGTAGAACCAGGCCATGGACACTTCCATGACGGCGCTGGTCGAGTCCCAGTTGACGAGCACCTGGTCGTAGGCGCCCTTGAAGATCAGCCAGCTGCAATACAGCATGAGCCCCAGCGACAGGCCCATGCAGACACGCTTGGCCTTGGGCCCGAGCTTGCCCACCAGCATGTCGGTGCCCAGGTGGCCGTTGTCCCGCAGGGCCACCACGGCGCCCAGGAAGGTCAGCCAGACGAACAGCCAGCGCGACAACTCCTCGGACACGGTGAAGCCCGAGTTCAGGGCGTAACGCATGAACACGTTGCCAAACACCAGCACCACCATCACCGCGAGGGCTGCGGCAATCAGATAGCTGATGCATCGGCAGTACCCGTCAATAAATTTTTTAAGCATGAACGTGTCTCCTGCAATCGATCGATACATTAATGTACGAACTGGTTAGTTCTGTGTGAATCAGTGAAAACCCTTGATTCGGGCGGCTCCTGCGGGGGCTATTTGCGCAGGAAGCGCACCATCATCTCCACAATGTTGGCCCGGCGTGCCGCCAGGGCCGCAGGCGCGTGGAGATTGCCCTGGCCCTTGAAGATCAGGCCAAAGGTGTGCTGGTTGGACACGTTGAAGAAGGTCAGCGCCGAGATGGACGCATGGATGTCCACCGGGTCCAGTCCGTCGCGGAACACACCTTGCGCCAGGCCCCGGTCGTACAGGGCCTGAATGGCCTGGATGGCCGGCACGTTGAGTGTCTGGATGTGCGCGCTCTGTGCCAGATAGGTGCCGCGCTCCATGTTTTCCGTCATGACCAGCCGGATGTAACTCTGGTTGCCCTGGTGGTGGTCGAAGGTAAAGCCCACCAGCCGGCGCAAGGCCTCTTCGGGTGCCAGGTCTTCCAGATGCAGCTGGGCTTCGATGCGGCGCATGCGCCGGTAGGCTTCTTCCAGCACCGCCACGTACAAGCCTTCCTTGCTGCCGAAGTAGTAATAGATCATGCGCTTGCTGGTCCGCGTGGTGGCGGCGATGGCGTCGATGCGGGCCCCACTGAGTCCCTTGTCAGCAAACTCCGTGGTCGCGACCTCCAGGATCTCGGCCGTGGTGCGGGCCGGATCGTGGGTGCGCGCAGGTGCGCCTGTGGCGCTCTTCGCGGCGGGGCGGCCTTTGCGCACGGGCGATGCTGAATGTACTGATTCGTTCATTTTTGAAGTATAGAAGGCGCCGGCTATGGAGCCGCAATTTTCCCGGCAGGCCTTGCAGTGCCTTCGGCTGGAAGCGTTCGGAGAACGCCTGAGGGGTCTGAATTTTGTGCAAATTCATGTGTCCCGTCAGGTGGACGCGGTGTGTCAAGGGGTCGAGAAGATCCTCACCCCAAACAGGGAACCGGCCTTGGGACGCCTTGATGCCGGGCGGCTGGCGCACTGCCACGGGCTGCAACGCGACCGCACCCACCTTGTGACACGCCACCAGGCGCTGGCTGTACGCCAGCTGCGTCAGTCTCGGCAGGCCGGAGAAATGCGAGTAAAAAGAGGCTTATCCCAGCGTGAAACGGATGTTTGTAGCTATCAATAAAATGAGAAAATAGCGCGTCCCCCGACGCCGCCAGACCGTGCGCACCGGCGTTTTGGCGCCCCATGCGGCCAGGGGGCTACAGTCAGGACTCCCGCTCTTAACTCCCATGACCAAGATCACGACTTCCCGCACCAACGACCCCGACCGCACACGGGCCGACATCCTGACGGCGGCGACCCGCGAGTTCGCGGACAAGGGCCTGAGTGGAGCCCGTATCGACGAGATTTCCGAGGCCACCCAAACCAGCAAGCGCATGATCTACTACTACTTCGGTAGCAAGGAGGGCTTGTACGTGGCGGTGCTGGAAGAAGCCTACCGGCGCGTGCGTGCACTGGAGCACGACCTGCACCTGGAGGATCTGCCCGCACGCGAGGCCCTGGCCAGACTGGTGCGCTTCACGCTGCAGTTTCATTGGGCCAATCCGGATTTTGTGCGGCTGGTCATGACCGAGAACATCCACACGGGCCGCTACCTGGCCCTGTCCTCGACCATCCAGCAACTCAACACCCCTGCCATCGACAACGTGCGCGCGCTCTACACGCGGGGCGTGGCGGAAGGCTGCTTCCGTGAGGGCCTGGACCCGGTCGATCTGCACATGTCGATCAGCGCCTTGAGCTTCTACAACGTCTCCAACCGCTACAGCTTCTGCTTCATCTTCAAGCACGACATCTCCCAGCCCCAGCTCTGGGAGGAGCGGGTCGCCGCCGTCACCGACATGGTGCTGCGCTTCGTGTGCAAGAACGTGGATGCGACGTAACCGCGCGACCCGTACCACTGCAGCAGGCTTGGCGAGGACGAAAAAAAGCCACCCTTGCGGGTGGCTTGAACTGTTTAACCTTGCAATGAAATCGTCAACCGGGGTCAGAAGTTGTGCAGCAGGCCCAGGCCATAGGACTTGGTGCCACCGGTCTTGCTGACCGCGTCCACGTACAGGAACGTGCGTTTGGACAGCACGTAGTTCGCAAACAATTCCGTGGCGTTCGTGTCGTTGGCCGTGTTGCGGGCGTATTGCGCGCCCAGGCGGAACTGGCCGAGCGGCGCCACAACGCCCAGGTGCCAGCCCTTGCCGGAGGCCACCGTGGGGCTCGTCACGAAACCACCGGAGACCTTGGCAGCGCCGAAGTCATAGGAGGCGGCCAGGGCGTTGGCGGTGCGCGAGGCGGCATTGCGTTTGGACTCGGTGACGAAACCAACCGACAGCGGGCCGTTGTCGTAGTTCACGCGCAACGCAGTGCTGCTCTGGCCCGCGTTGTCGCCGGAGGCCACAAAGCCCACGCCGGCGTCCACACCGCTGAACTTGTTGGTGGCGTACTGGAGCTGGCTGCTGCGGCGTGACGAGCCGTACCAGGTCACGGGGCTGATGCCTGCGTTGTCCATGGCGGTCGAAATGCCGTTCAGGTCATAGCGGGCGTGGCCTTGCGTGGCCACCGACGAGGTACGGCCAAAGCGCGTGGCACCGAAGTCGCCGGACAGGCCGACCCAGACTTCACGGCTGAAGTCCAGACCGGCGGTGCCAGCGGAGCCGAAGCCACCGTTGTCCATCGAGATGCCGCCGGTCTCGAAGTTGAAGTTGGCTTTCAGGCCGCCACCCAGATCTTCCGAGCCGCGCAGGCCGAAGCGGGTGGGTGTGTGGTAGCTCTGGAAGCCGCCGGCCTTGCCGCCGCTGATGCCGGCAGGCGTACCCGTGGCCTTGCCGTAGCTGACATCAACGACGCCATACAGCGTGACGGACGATTGCGCCATCGCGGCGCCGGTGGCCGCCAGCACAGCGAGGCCGATGAGGGTTTTTTTGATCAAGGTATGTCTCCAGAATAAATGTAGGGAACAGTTCGTACATTTTGACCTGTGGCACCTGGCGTCGTTTCACACCGGTCCCACAAGTCCGCCTTTTTTGAACAGGCGCACGCATTGGAGCATGGACCGATTTCGCTTGCCAAGCGTTTCGCCCGCATCCGCCCAAAGAGCGTGGTAAAAATGGAACAACCAGTTAGTTCATGCGAAAGGCGTGGATTCACCATGGACGCTTGTACGAGGTGGGTGGCTTGCAAATCGGCATCGACGGGCGCCCCGCGTGTGTTTTGCCATCAGGCGTGGTCGGGCCAGCCGCATGGTTCTCGGCTGGATTTCAAGCCTCGCAAGCTTCATCCCATCGGCTAATGGGTATAGTGCGCTATTTAACCTATAGCATTTTGTGGCCGTTCCGGTGCCGGTCTTGCCCGGTTCAGCACAGAGGACTTTCACTGTCATGTCCACTGCCATCCCGTTGACCATTCCCGAATCGGAGGTCGAGATCACGGCCATCCGCGCGCAGGGCGCGGGCGGGCAGAACGTCAACAAGGTGTCCAGCGCGGTGCACCTGCGCTTTGATATCTGGGCTTCCTCGCTGCCTGAGGACGTGAAGGAACGCCTGCTGTGCCTGCACGATGCACGCATCACCGATGAGGGCGTGCTGATCCTCAAGGCGCAGCAGTTTCGCACCCAGGAGCAGAACCGCCAGGATGCGCTGGCCCGGCTGCACGCCATCGTCAACAGTGTGGCGCAGCCGCCCAAGACCCGGCGTGCCACCAAACCGACCTACGGCGCGAAGCAGCGCCGGCTGGAAGGCAAGAGCCAGCGCTCGCAGATCAAGTCCACACGGGGCAAGGTCGGCAAAGACCACGACTGAACCGGGAATGAGCGCGGCGGGCCAGGGTCGCCCGGCGGTCTTCAGCGCCAGCCCGGCTGCACGAACGAGTCCGCCAGAAAATCCACCATCGCGCGCACCTTGCCCGACAGGTGCGCGCGGCTCGGGTACACCGCGTGAATGTCCAGCACCGGCCCCCGCCAGTCGGGCAGCAGCGCCACCAGCCGGCCGGCGCGCACATCGGGCCCCACCAGAAACGCGGGCTGGTAGATCACGCCCTGGTCGGCCAGCGCGGCGGCGCGGCAGGTGTCGCCGCTGTTGGTGCGCAGGCGCGGGCGGATGGTGACTTGCACCGCGTTGCCGTCCACGCCGGTGAAGCTCCATGCATCGCCGCCCGACCACCAGGCGTAGGCCATCACCGCGTGCTGCGCCAGATCCTGCGGGGCATGCAGCGCCGGTGCACCGCGCAGATAGCCGGGCGAGGCGCACAGCACCATGCGGTCGGAGGCGAGCTGCCGCGCCACCAGCGAGCTGCTGGGCAGGCGGCCCGCCTGCATGATGCGCACGGCCAGGTCGAAGCCTTCCTCCACCAGGTCCACCACGCGGTCGGTCAGTGTGATGTCCAGTTCGACCTGTGGGTGCAGCTTGAGGAATTCGCCCCACAGGGGCGCCAGGTGCAGGTTGCCAAAGGTCAGCGGCGCATTGATGCGCAGCCGGCCCCGGGCTGCGGCGGTGGTGGCACTGGCGGCGGCGTCGGCGTCCTGCAGGTCGTCCAGGATCTGGCGGCAGCGCTCGTAGTACGCGGCGCCGGTCTCGGTCAGCGAGAGCCGGCGGGTGGTACGGTTCAGCAGCCGGGTGCCCAGGCGCGCTTCCAGGTCCAGCACCTGGCGCGACAGCACGGCCTTGGACGTTTCGCGCCGTTCGGCAGCTTTCACGTAGCTGCCGGCCTGCACCACGGCAACGAAGGCTTCCATCTGGCGAAGAGGGTCCATGAATCAGGGCGTTGAGCAAAGGGCTGGCGGATGGCCTAGCATTCGAGGCTGATTGAACCACACGGCGCCAACGCCCCAAGCCCATGACCACGACCCTCAAGATTGATTTCGTTTCCGACATTTCCTGCCCCTGGTGCGCCGTGGGCCTGGGCGCGCTGGAGCAAGCGCTGCAGACCCTGCAGGGCACGGTGCAGGCCGAGCTGCATTTCCAGCCCTTCGAGTTGAACCCGCAGATGCCGCCTGGCGGGCAGGACATCACCGAACACCTGACCGAAAAGTACGGCTCCACGCCGGCGCAGCAGGCCCAGATCCGCCAGACCATCCGCGAGCGCGGGGCGGAAGTCGGCTTCACCTTCAACCCCGCCGGGCGTGGGCGCATCTACAACACTTTCAACGCGCACCGCCTGCTGCACTGGGCCAGCCTGGAGGATGCTGCCAAACAGGTCGCGCTGAAAAAGGCGCTGCTGGCGGCCTACCAGGGCCGCGGCGAAAGCCCCGAGGCGCCCGAGGTGCTGCTGGCCGCCGTGGCCGAAGTGGGGCTGGATGCGGCACGTGCCGCCGCCATCCTGGCCAGCGACGAATTTGCCGCCGACGTGCGCGCGCAGGAGCAGTTCTACCAGCGCGCCGGCATTCGCTCGGTGCCTGCCGTCATCATCAACGACCAGCACCTGATCTCCGGCGGCCAGCCGGCGGAGGTGTTTGAGCAGGCGCTGCGGCAGATTGCGGCGATGCCGGTCACGGCCTGAGTTCCGCCAGCCCGCCAGGCGCGACGGTGTGTGTCGTGTGGGCGGCGCGGCGACGGCCATGAAACGGCCGCGCGGTACGATCCGCGCAGATGTCCGGGGCGGTTGCCGGTCAACGGCCAGGGATTTCCCGCCGCACAGACGCAACCTGCCTGCTGCATTTCACCTTTGAATCCGCTCTCTCGCCTGACCCTCACCATGAAAACCCCCTTTTTACCCCGCGCCCTGGTGACGCTGGCCTGCCTGTTGCCGGCCTTCATGCCGCACATGGCCGCCGCCCAGGGGGACCCGCGCGCCACAGGCCAGACCGGCTATCCCTCTCCCCAGGCGACGCTGGACGCCCTCGACGCCGAACTGCAGCAGGCGCCGGACAACATTCCACGCCGTTTCATGAAGGCCGTTGCGCTGAGTGAACTGGGACGCCACACCGAGGCGCTGGATCTGTTGATGCAATTGAGCCGGGAGGTGCCGGCGGCGCCTGAGCCGCTGAACAACATGGCCGTTCTGTACGCCAAGCAGGGCCGGCTGGAGGAGGCGCGCCAGGCCCTGACCCTGGCGCTGGAGAAGGACCCGGACTTCACCACGGCCCATGAGAACCTGGGCGACGTGCATGCGCGCCTGGCCGAGGCGGCCTATGAAAAAGTCCTGCAATTGGCCCCTGGCCACGCCAGCGTGATGCCGAAGCTGCAACTGATGGCCCAGAGCGTGCGTTTGCCGGGAGGTCTCGCGTTCCGTGCGCCGGCATCCATTGCCGCCCGCGTGCCTGGCGTCGCGCAAGCGTCCGTACCCGCCAGCCCGGCGGGACAAGGCGCCGCGGCACTTCGGGCTGAAACGCTGGCCGTGGAGGCGGTGATCCGGGCTTGGGCCGCAGCCTGGTCGCGCCGTGATGCCACGGCCTACCTGCGGTATTACGCCCCGGAATTCACGCCCGCCGGCCTGACGCGCGCGGCCTGGGACGTCCAGCGCAGGGAACGCATTGCGGGCAAAACCAGCATCCTGGTGCGGGTCAATGATCTGCAGGTGACCGTGCAGGGAGACCAGGCCCACGCCCGCTTCATTCAGCACTACACCGCCGGCCCCTACCGTTCGCGCGACCAGAAGTCCTTGCGGTTGGTCAGGGCGACCGACGGGTGGAAGATTCTGGGGGAAGCCACCGAGTAAGTCCTGTACCCGGGGCCGGTTCAGACTGCGCCCCGGTGCCGGTTGGCCGCCATGTCGGGGCGCCGGTGTGGCGGGTGCATGCGGCGGGGAGGGCGCCCCGGGTCAGGGCACGATGGTGGTGAACAGGTAGACGGCGCAAATCACCAGGTGCACGACGCCCTGCAGCACCGTGGTGCGCCCGGTGCCCAGCGACAGCGTGGCCACCATCAGCGACAGCATCAGTAGCACGCTGGACTTCACGTCGATGCCCAGTGTCAGGGTCCAGCCTGTGGCCAACGCCACGATGGCCACGGCCGGAATGGTCAGGCCGATGCTGGCCAGCGCCGAGCCGATGGCCAGGTTCAGACTGGTCTGCAGCCGGTTGGCGCGGGCGGCACGCACGGCGGCCAGGCCTTCGGGCAGCAGCACCACGGCCGCGATGAGGATGCCGACCAGCGGTTTGGGTGCGCCTGCCGCGGCCACCAGGGTCTCGATGGTGGGGGCCAGCGCCTTGCCCAGCAGCACCACGGCGGCCAGACTGAGCATCAGCAGGGCTCCGGCCAGCAGCCCCGCGCGTGCGCTCGGGGGCGCAGCGTGGGCTTCAAAGTCGCGGTCGGCGTCTTCGGGCAGAAAGTAGTCGCGGTGGCGCACCGTCTGTACCAGCGTGAAGGTGGCGTACAGCACCAGTGACACGATGGCGATGAAGGCCAGTTGCGCCGGCGTGTACACCGGGCCGGGCGCGCTGGTGGTGTAGTTGGGCAGCACCAGTGTCAACACCGCGATGGCGGCCAGTGTGGCCAGCGAAGCGCTCACGCCCAGCAGGCCGAAGGTCTGCTCACCGTGGCGCGAGCCGCCCACCAGCAGGCACAGGCCGACGATGCCGTTGAGGATCAGCATGATGGCCGCGAACACCGTGTCACGCGCCAGCGCGCCGGTGGACGGCCCGCCGGCCAGCATGAGCGAGACGATCAGCGCCACCTCGATCACCGTGATGGCCACCGCCAGGATCAGCGTGCCGAAGGGCTCACCCACCCGGTGCGCCACCACTTCCGCGTGGTGCACGGCGGCCAGCACGCTGCCCAGCAGCCCCAGGCCCAGCAGCACGGCAAACCCGCCACCCGCCACCCAGCCGCTGCCGGCCAGCACCAGCCAGCCTGCCAGCGGGGCGGCAAGGGACCAAAGCGGGAACAGGGCGGGCAGCTTCATGCGGAACATTCTCACACGGCGCCTTTTCTGCCAGGGCGGGCAGGGAATTGGTCAACTATTCTTTGACAATGTGTCTTTGACAGGCTTGTTTATCTTTGATTGATAAGCCAATAAAGTCACGGCATCGCTATGAACCTGGAGAGTCCGCATGTCCACCCCGTTGTCCACCCCGCTGGTGCCGTCCCTGTTCGTCTCGCACGGTGCGCCGCTGTTTGCCACCGAGGCCGGCACCACCGGCCCGGCGTTGCTGGCCTGGGCACAGGCCCATGCGCCCGCCGCAGGCCTGCGCGGCATCGTCGTGATGTCGCCGCACTGGATGGCGCGCGGCCCTGCCGTCATGACCAACCCCGCCCCCGCCACCTGGCACGACTTCGGCGGCTTCCCGGCCGCGCTGTACCAGTTGCAGTACCCCGCGCCGGGCGCGCCGGATCTCGCGCAGGCGGTGCTTTCGCAACTGGCGGATGCCGGCATCGCAGCGCAGGCCGACGCGCAGCGCCCGCTGGACCACGGCGCCTGGGTGCCGCTGATGCACCTGTACCCGCAGGCCAGCGTGCCGGTGGTGCAGGTCGCGCTGCCTGTGGGCGATGGCCCGAAGGAGGTGTTTGCGATGGGGCAGGCGCTGGCCGGGCTGCGCGCGCAGGGCGTGCTGGTCGTTGGCTCGGGCAGCATGACGCACAACCTGGGCGAGTTCTTTGGCGGCGGGCGCGCGCCCTCGCCCTACGTGCTCGAATTCAGCCGCTGGGTGGAGTCGGCCGTGCAGCGCGGCGACCGCACGGCGCTGCTCAACTACCGCGAACTGGCGCCGCACGCCCACCGCGCCCACCCGTCGGAAGACCACTTCCTGCCGATCTTCTTTGCGCTGGGCGCGGCCGGCTGGGGCGGCGACGCGCCGTTGCAGACCGACTGGATCAGCCGTGAAGTCATGTACAGCATGCTGGCGATGGATGCGTTCGCCCTCAACACCCCCGAAGCCGTCCAGTGAGCCAGGTTATGAATCAAAACAGCAGTAACCCATTGTCTTTAGGTCAAAGTTCGCTATCTTTTTTACATCGACCGGCAGCCTCTGATGTGGCCGCACCCTGGCTGCTGGTGCTGATGCATGGCGTCGGCAGCAACGAGCAGGATCTCTTTGGCCTGGCGGAGTTTGTGCCGCCGCAGTTCCATGTGGTCAGCCTGCGTGGGCCGTTTGCCTTGGGCCCGGCCAGCCATGCCTGGTTCGAGTTCAGTGTGGCGCGCGACGGCACCCGCACGATTGACCGTGCCCAGGAGGCGCACAGCCGCGAAAAAATCATCCAGACGGTGCAGGCCATGGCCGCGCAACTGGCGGTGCCGGCCTCGCGCGTGGTGCTGGGCGGCTTCAGCCAGGGGGGCATCATGGCGCTGAGCCTGCTGCGCACCCACCCTGACCTGCTGCAGGCGGCCCTGGTGATGCACAGCCGCCTGTTGCCGGAGGTGGACGCACTGGCCGCACCCGCTGAGGCCTTGCGGGGCAAGCAGCTCTGGGTCAGCCACGGCCTGCAGGATGGGGTGATTCCCCTGGCCAGCGCGCAGGCCATTCGCGCCCGCGCGGCCACGCTGCCGCTGGCCCTGACCTACCGCGAATTTCCCGGCGCCCATGAAATCCGCCCGGCGGAGCTGCAGGCAGCCATGGTTTGGCTGGACGGCCTGACCACCGCTTGATGGCTGCGGGCCTGGGCCGCTCTACCGGGGCGTCACGATCGCAAAGGTGCCCGGGGCCTTGTCGATCAGGCTGAAGAATCGCACCAGGTCGATCTTGCTGCCCGTGACCTTCAGTTCGTCACTGAGCAGCGTGTCTTTCGCGCCCGCTGTGCCGGCCATCATTTTGATGAAGATCGGCTTGGTCAGCGACAGGGTGGCGTTGGCGTCCGCGGCCGGTGGTGCGGCCTTGTGGTGCAGCACGGCGTTTTCGATCCACAGCACGTAGGATTCCCGGGTGTCGGTCAGCACCAGGTTGATCTTCAAGTCCTTGCCTGCCGCGTCTGGGCCATTCAGGCCGGCGGCCATGGCCTCCAGAAAGCGCTCGACCGGCGTGTGCGCCAGCATTTCAATCACCAGTTCACGGCTCACCCCTTTTTTCGGGGGGCCGTTGCGCAGCTCGGCAGCGGCGGTGAGGTAGCTGTTGCGCCAGGTGGCGGCCTCGGCCATGTAACCCATCTGCTCGTAGGTGCGGGCCAGCAGTTCCCGGGCGCCCTTGTGCTCGGGTGCGCCGAACACGGCGTGGTTCAGCAGCTCGGCGGCCCAGCGGTAGTCGCCCTTGTCAAACGCCGCCTGCGCCGCACTGACAGCCTTGTCGGCGCCGCCGATCAGCGCCAGATAGCGTCTGGCGGATTCCTGCGGCGGCAGCAGGTTCAGGTTGGCGGGGTTGCCGTCGTAGGCGCCCAGGTACATCTGGTACACGGCCTTGACGTTGTGGCGCAGGTCGCCGTAGTAGCCGCGCGCGCCGAAGTGGTTCTCCAGCGAGTGCGGCAGCTTCACGGTGTCGGCAATCTCGCGCGGCGTCAGGCCGGCGTTCATCAGGCGCACGGTCTGGTCGTGCGTGTACTTGTAGACATCGCGGTGCTGCTTGATGAAGGCCGCAATGCGGGCGTTGCCCCAGATCGGCCAGTTGTGCTGGCCGAAATACACCTCCGCGTCGCCCAGCTGGTCGAGCGCCTGCTGCATGTAGCCGGCCCAGCGCAGCGCGTCGCGCACCTTGGCACCGCGCACCGGCAGCAGGTTGTGCATGGTCTGCGCCAGGTTCTCGGCGCCACCGTAGGCCTTCTTGTCAGGGATGGAGAACGTCAGCTCCGCCGGCGCCTCGGCCCCCGGCACGTTGTGGAAGACGAAGCGCACGCCATCCAGCACCAGGGCCTGCGTCGGCTGGGTGATGCGCTGCGTGGGGGGCAGCACGCCCAGCGCGCCGTACACCACGTTCTTGCCCAGGCCGGTGTCGACATTGCCTTTGGGCGACCGCTCCAGATCCCGGCCGAACTGGTAGATGGAGCGCCGGCCCATCGCGGTGCCCACCAGGATGTTCTCGCTGGTGGCCTCTTCCATGAAGCCCTCGGACGCCACCACCGGCACCTTGCGCGCCGCCACTTCCTCGGGGGTGATCACGCCCAGCGCGCCGCCAAAGTGGTCGGCATGGCTGTGCGTGAAGACCAGCGCCGTCACCGGCTTGTCGCCCAAGTGCTTGCGCGCGAAGGCCAGCGCGGCGGCGGCGCTCTCGCGCGCGGTGAGGGCGTCCACCACGATCCAGCCGGTCTGGCCCTCGATCAGCGTCATGTTGGCAATGTCGAAGCCGCGCAGCTGCCAGATGCCGTCGGTCACCTTGAACAGCCCGGTCTGCGCGTTCAGCACCGCATGGCGCCACAGGCTGGGGTTGACGGTGGGGGGCGCCTGGCCGGCCATGACGTTGACCGCATCATGGTCCAGCAGCACGCTGCCGTCGGCCGCCAGCAACTTGCCGGTGGGGCGCGCAATGAAGCCGCGCCGGGCCTCCTCGAAGTCCTGCGGATCGTCAAGTTTGAGTTGCTGCGCCAGCGCCGCATTGGCCTGCAGCGTGGCCGGCGTGGCATCGCCAGCGGTACCGCCCACGCCGGCGTTTTTTCCGCAGCCGGACGCAAGCATCATCAGGGAGGCCAGCAGGGTGCAGCCGATTCGTTTCATCATGGAGGTCTCCGGCGGGTTTCTGGATGAACCCCTGGTCCGCGAGGGTAGCAAGGCCGGGCAGCTTCGCCAACCGTCCGGAGTCACCGGGCTGTCACCTGCGCGCCGCGGGGTGGGAGGGGCGCCGTGCCCCTGCACCTGCTTTGCCTGGAGCGCATGGCGCGGATACCATCCAGCAGGGATCGAATGGTGCGCTCCCTTTTTTTCATCCAGCCGTGGGTCGCTGCCGCAGTGGCGTGGCCAGAGGAGTTCAAGTGAATCACTGTTTTTCCAGATGCAATGCGTTTTTCCGCCGGGTGAAAGGGAGGCGTCCATCTGGTGCGGGAATCCATTCCTTTGATTTGTTTGAAGATGCCCGTGATCTGATGGATGAAATCTGGAGTGCGGATATTCCCCCGTTTGAACACGAAGCCTGCGATGCGGCTGAACCGGCTTTCAGGGACGCCAGGCAGGTCACCGAGACGCTGCATGCGCTGGCTGAGTTGATCTATTACAACAAGAACAGGGCCGCTGGGGAGCATTCCGAAGAAAGTGCCCGCTGGATCAGGGAAAAATTTCTGAAAAGTTCCCGTGGAGATTTTCTTCCCGGTTTGCATCGGATCATTTTTATCAATTTTCCAGAACTTTCCAACCCATCAGAAAAGTTACATCTTGAGAAAAATTTGATTCGTGACGGGAAGTCCAAAAAAATCCAGGGGGAGAATGGAAGCAAAAATTATTTTTACGTGCCTGATTACATGAGTACGCCAGATCCCAGGAATCTCGATCATTTTTTCAATAGCCTGGGACTGGAAAAATCCCATCTGCCCGCTGACCACCAATACCTGATCAAGATCTACCACCGGCTTTCCGTGAAACTTCAGCGCTTCATTGCGTTGTCGCATTTGTTGATGGCCGGCGCGCAATCGGACGCGGTCATCAGCAAGGCCACCCTGCAACGGGAATACATGCTGCAGGAGAAAATAAAGGAGCTGCGCTCCAACTACATTTCAGAATATTCCACCATGCGGCTGGCTTTTGCCAAGCGACACCGTGGCCTTCAGCTGCTGGAGAAACTGAATGATTTCACCTATTTCAAGAAAAAACATGAAATGGCGATTTCAGTGGCCTCCGAGCGGCTCCATGTGGGAACTGAGCAATATCCCTCGATTGTGAAGTCCACGCAGAAAACCCAGCGGATATTTTCCAGTCTTGGCCAATTGTTGATCGGGGGCTATTTGGCCACCGAAATATTGAACACGGTATTTGAATGGGCGGCGATTTTTTACCACAAGAACCAATATGCCTTCTTTGTGGAGCTTTCCAGGATTCATTCTGCCGCCACCCAGAAACAGGCGGATCTGCTGCTGGGGGAGTTTTACCGGTTTGAGATGGCGACGGTGTATGTTTCGATCACAGCCGTGTTCGCCATCATTGGCATTACCTGGTATTTCAGGTCACAGAATGTCGCGCTGCACCAGGAGTCTGCACCGCATTCGGCAGGACATCACTGAGAGGGCATCCGGGGCCTGGTGCGGGCCGTACGGCCGGAAGGCGCGGCCGTCTTCAACGCGATTCGCGCCGGGCCACCCAGAGCGTGGCCGCGCTGATCAGCACGCCGCCCAGCAGGGTGGTGACGGTAGGCAGGTCGCTGAAGAACAGCCAGCCCATGGCGGCCGACCAGATCAGGTCCAGGAATTTGGCGGATTGCGTGGCCGAGATGTCCGCCACCTGGTACGAGCGGGTCAGGCAGTAGTGCCCGGTGCTGCCCAGCACGCCACAGACGAGAAAGCCCGCCCATTGCCAGGCGGTGGGGGCCTGCCAGTGCAGCAGCGCCAGCGGCAGGCTGAACAGCGTGACCGTGAGGCCCTGCCAGACCAGGATGGTGCCGGTGCTCTCATAGCGCGTGAGCGCCTTGGTGACCAGGAAGGACGCGGCAAACAGCGGCGCGGATGCCAGCATGACCAGGTGGTAGAGCCCGCCACCGCCCTGGCCCAGCGACAGCTTGGGGCCCACGACGATCAGCACGCCGGCAAAGCCCAGGCCCGTGGCGACCCAGCGTTCCCAGCGCATGGGCTCCTTGAAGAACAGCCAGGCGCCAATCATGATGAAGATCGGCCCGGTGAAGCCGATGGCGGTCATGTCCGCCAGCGGTATGCGCGGCAGCGCCACGAACCACAGGCACAGGCCCAGCGTATGCAGGGCGCCGCGTGTGAACTGCCCGCCAATCTGCCGGGGCCGATAGGCCGCCAGGCCATGGCGGACGACCAGGGGCAGCAGCACCAGAAGCCCGAAAAAATACCGCAGGAACTGCGCCTGGAACGGGTCGATGTGCAGCGCCAGCGCGCGCATCAGGGCATTGAGCACGCTGAAGGTGAGTCCTGCGCCCGCCGACCACAGCAGGCCGCGCGCCGTGGGTGAAAGGTGCGCGGTGCGGCGGTGAACGGCGTGGTGCACCCGGTGCCAGGGTGCGACCGCGCGCGTGGGGCGGGGCATGGCGTGGCCTTTCAGGCGTCGGCCGGCGGGACGGCCGCCCGCGGACGGAAGAACATGGGATGGTGGCGCGCCACCACCGGGCCGGCAAAGTCCCACGCCAGGCATTTGCCCACATGGTGCGGTGGCTGGGTGGGATCGGTCGATGAGGTGTCTTCCGGCAGGGTCTGGTAGGCGGCCGTGGCCAGGTTGAACAGCAGCTCGCGCAGGTGCGCGCAGCCCTGGATGCCGCCCAGGTGCGTCTCGATGGCGCGGCGCCAGCCGGGGCCCATGGTGCTGCCAATCATCCGGTGCATGGGGGCCTGTGCCTGCGGGCACTCTGCGTGCGGCACGTCGTCCATGCTGACGGCAATGTCGCGCACGGTCAGCGTGGCGTCGATCGTCACCCGGATCGCCATGCCGTGCAGGGGCTCGCCGGGCTGCCAGATGCCGTCGCCGGGGATTTCGAACACCTGCGCCTTGGTGTCGCGCAGTGTGCCCTCGATGTCCCAGAGGCCATCGTCACGTTGATAGCCGTTGTAGACGACGGTGCGGGTGTGCTGGGGCGTGCGGGGCGCGGGCGGTGGCAGCGGCAATTGGGGGCTCCTCTGAGGTGGTGGTCGAGGGGCCATTTTGCGGGAAAGGCGGACCAGGTGCTGTCACGGGCGGGCGTGCGTGCGCAGACGCCTTGGCGTGAGAATTTAAATGAAAAGTGCCTCTACCCAGCATGAAATGGTGTTTGTTTGCTATGGTTCTGGATAATGAATGCGTGCCGATGCAGGAGGCGTTTGCGCACCGCAGTGTGGTCCTGTCGGAGTAACATGAAGCTCTGGTTGGGACTGTCATGGCGCGGGCACGGGGAGGTGGCCCTGTCGTGTCGTTCCGCGCCGCCAGACCATGGTGCCGTGGCGGATGTTCGCCAGGCCTGCCGAGGCCTCACCACCTGAAACCTGATGGAAGGATCGCCATGATGCGAGGGAGCGACAAGCTGAGCGCTGCGCCAAGCACGGCGCTTGCGACACGCGCTGACCTGCGGCTGGTGTTTGTCTACGCCGTTTTTGCCAGCCTGTGGATTCTGTTTTCCGACAAAGCCGTGGTTTCGCTGTTCCGCGATCCGGCGGATATCGCGTTGGCATCGACATTCAAGGGGTGGCTGTTCGTGGCGGTCACCAGCGGGCTTCTTTACGTGCTGCTGCGCGGCTGGCGCGAATCCCTGCTTGCCGAAGGCCTGCTGCAGGGGCAGGAGGTCCAGACCCGGCAGCCGGTCCGGTTGGTCCTCATTTTCATTGCCCTGGCGCTGGTGATGCCGTTGATCGGCGTGGCGTTTGTCCAGATCCAGACGCCGCAGCTGGAGCGGGACGCCTCTGGCAATCTGCAGGCTGTGGCGCAGCTCAAGGCCGGACAGATCGAAAACTGGCTGGCCGAGCGGCGCGCGGACGCCGAGATGCTGCGGGCCTCCCGGGCCTTTGGTGTCCAGGTCGACAAGCGCGTGCAGGGGCGCGCCGATGCGCAGGCGTCCAGTGAAATCGCCGCGCGCCTCCAGGTCCTGATCAACGATTTTCAATACGACACCGTCCTGCTGTTTGACAGCCAGGGCCAGCTGAAGCTGCACCAGGGGGCCCATCTGGATACGCCCCCGGCCTTGCAGGCGCTGATTGCGCTGTCGCTGCAGAGCCGGCAGGTGCAACGCGGGGCACTGTTCCGCGATGCAGCCGGGCAGGTCCATCTGGACTGGGTGGTGCCGGTGCTGGTGCCCGATGTGCAAGGCGAACGCCCGGCGGCCGCCATCGTCCTGCGTGTGGTGGCGGCGCGCTTTCTGCATCCGCTGATCCAGTCCTGGCCGACCGCCAGCACCAGTGCCGAGACGGTGCTGATCCGCCGCGACGGCGACCACCTTCTGTTCCTCAATGAACTGCGGCACCGGGCTGACACCGCGTTGAAGCTTCGGCTGCCCGTGGTGCAGTCCGATCTGATTGGCGGGCTGGCGTTGCGATCGGAAGAGCCAGGTTCTGCCCGGGGCGTGGACTACCGGGGTGTGGAGGTGCTGGCCGCCTTTCGCCCGATTGCCGGGACGGACTGGCATATCGTGGCGAAAATCGACCGCGAGGAGGTGTTGAAGCCGATGTGGCAGACGCTTTCATGGCTGGGGCTGATCGGCTTTGCCGCTGTGGCCGCCATCGCGCTGGCGCTGCTGCTGCTGTGGCGCCAACAGCAACGCACCCAGAAGCTGGAGTTGCTGGGCGAGCGCAGCAAGGCGGACCGGCTGCTTCAAACGCTGGTTGAAAGCTCCACGGATGCCATCTTCGCCAAGGACCTGTCCGGTGCGTATCTGCTGGTCAACCCGGCCATGGCGCAGGTCCTGGGGCAGGCACCCGGGCAGATTCTGGGGCGCCATGACGCCGCCTTCTTCACCCCCGAACAGGCCGCCAGCAACCTGGCGGATGAGCAGCGCGTACTCAAGGAACACCAGAACCACGAATCGGAAACCCTGCTTTCGACGCCGCAAGGCGATGTCACCTACCTGACCACCCGAGGGCCGCTGCGCGATGCCCAGGGCCAGGTCATCGGATTGTTTGGTATCTCCCGCGACATCACGGAGCGCAAGAGGGCCGAGTCCAAGGTGCTGCGCCTGAGCCGGCTGTATGCGGCGCTGAGCCAGTGCAACGAGGCCATCGTGCGCTGCACGAGCGAGGCGGAATTGTTTACCCAGATCTGTCGTGATGTGGTGCAGCTGGGTGGCCTGAAACTGGCCTGGATCGGGTTGTTGGAGTCCCCCGGTGACCGGGTCCGGCCACAGGCCTACTTTGGCCAAGGCCATGGTTACCTGACCGATGTCCAGATTTCCGTGGATGCCGGCAGTCCGCTCGGCCAGGGTCCGACGGGCCTGGCCATTCGTGAGGGGCAGCCGGTCTGGTGCCAGGATTTCATGGCGGACCCGCGCACGCTGCCCTGGCATGAGCGCGGGGTACGTTTCGGCTGGGGTGCCTCGGCGGCGCTGCCGCTGCGCCGCAAAGGCGTGGCGGTGGGTTGCCTGACGGTGTATGCCGCCGAAGTCAACGCGTTTGACGAAGACATCCGGCATCTGCTGCTGGAGATGGCGATGGACATCAGCTTTGCGCTGGACAGCTTCTCCCGCGAAGCGGCCCGCATGGCCGCCGAGGCCGCCTTGCGTGACAGCGAGGCCCTGTACCGGTCGATCCTCGACGCCTCGCCCGACGACATCACGATCACCGACCTCGAAGGGCGGGTCCAGATGGTGTCGCCCGCCGGTGTGAAGTTGCTGGGGTATGAAACGGAAGAAGAAGGGCTGGGGCGCCCGCTCACTGACTTTGTCGCCCCAGAGGAGCGAGCGCAGGCCGCGGCCCGCCTGGCCACCCTGCTGCAGGGTGGGGTCGCCGGGCCTGCGCAATACCGGGGGCAGCGCCGGGACGGCAGCACGGTGGATCTCGAAGTCAACAGCGAGATCATCCGGGACGCCGCCGGTGCACCGGCACGCCTGCTGTTCATCTGCCGGGACATCACCGCGCGCAAACAGAATGAGGCCCGGCTCGCGCTCCAGGCCCGGCGTGCCACCGCCCTGCTGCTATTGTCCGAGACGGCGGAGACGTCGCTGGACGAGAAAGCCTTCATGCAGCACGGACTGGCGCTGGCCGAGGAACTCACGGGCAGCCAGATTGCCTTCATGCACTTTGTCAACGACGACCAGGAAACCATCGAACTGGCTGCCTGGTCGAAGGACACGCTGGCGCACTATTGCACGGCGGCCTTTGACAACCACTACCCCGTCAGCCAGGCCGGGATCTGGGCCGATGCGCTGCGCCAGCGCGCCCCGGTGCTGGTGAACGACTACGCCACGGCGCCAGGCAAGCACGGGCTGCCGCAAGGGCACGCCCACCTGGCGCGGTTGATCAGCGTGCCCGTGATGGCGCAGGGGCTGGTGCGCATGATGGTGGGCGTGGGCAACAAGCCTGCGCCCTATGACGAGACCGACGTGGAGACGGTCCGGCTGGTGGCCGATGCGGTCTGGCACATCGTGCACCAGCGCCGCGCCGAGATCGCCCTGCGCGAGAGCGAGCAGCGGCACCGCCTGCTGGCCGACAACGCAAACGATGTGATCTGGACCATGGACTTGCAGGGCCGGTGCACCTACGTCAGCCCTTCAGTTGAAAAGCTGCGCGGCTACACCAGCGAGGAGGTGATGCGGCAGACGCTGGAACAGACCTTGTGCGCTGCTTCGGTGCCGGTTGCGAGCCAGGCACTGGGCAAAACCATTGCCGCAATGAAAGCCGGTTTGCCCTTCATTGCGTTCCGGGGCGAGCTGGAGCAGCCCTGCAAGGACGGAAGCACGGTCTGGACGGACGTCAGCACCAGCGCCCTGCGCGACGAGGCGGGGCAATTCATCGGCATCCTGGGCGTTTCCCGTGACATCACCGAACGCAGGGCGGCCGAGGAGCAGCTTCGCAAGACCTCCCTGGCGCTGGAGCAAAGCCCCGAGAGCATTGTCATGACCAATGTCCGGGCCGAAATCGAGTACGTGAACGCAGCCTTCCTGCAGGCGACCGGTTACAGCCGGGAGGAAGTGATCGGCCAGAACCCGCGCCTCCTGCACTCCGGCCGGACCGGCCCCGAGACCTACGCCGCCATGTGGTCCACCCTGAGCGCGGGCCGGCCATGGAAGGGGGAGTTCTTCAATCGTCGCAAGGACGGCAGTGAATACACCGAGTTCGCCATCATCACCCCCCTGCGCCAGGCGGACGGCTCCATCACCCACTACGTGGCCGTCAAGGAAGACATTACCGAGAAGAAGCGCATTGAAACCGAGCTGGAGCAGTACCGGCACCACCTGGAGGAGCAGGTGGAGCGGCGCACGACCGAGCTGAGTGCCGCCCGCAGGCAGGCCGACGCCGCGAACCAGGCCAAGAGCACCTTCCTGGCCAACATGAGCCATGAAATCCGCACGCCCATGAACGCCATCATCGGCATGACCCACCTGCTGCGCCGCGATGGCGCCACGGCGGCGCAGGTGGCACGGCTGGACCAGATCGATGGTGCCGGACGCCACCTGCTGGGCATCATCAACGACATCCTGGACATCTCGAAGATCGAGGCCGGACGCCTGCAACTGGAGCACATCGATTTCCACCTGGCGGCCGTGCTCGACAACGTCGGCTCCATCATCGGCGCGCAGGCCCATGCCAAGGGATTGCAGATTGAACTGGACAGCGACTCGGTTCCCATGTGGCTGCGTGGCGACCCGACCCGGATGCGACAGGCGCTGCTGAACTACGCGGGCAACGCCCTCAAGTTCACCGAAAAAGGCGTGATCTCCCTGCGCGCCAGACTGCTGCAGGACCATGACGAGACCTTGCTGGTGCGTTTCGAGGTGCAGGACAGCGGGATCGGCATTGCGCCCGGGAGCCTGGGGCATCTGTTCCAGGCCTTCGAGCAGGCCGATGCCTCCACCACACGCAAATACGGTGGCACCGGGCTGGGGCTGTCCATCACCCAGCGGCTGGCGCAGCTGATGGGGGGCGAAGTCGGCGTGGACAGCACGCCCGGGGTCGGCAGCACCTTCTGGTTCACGGCGCGCCTGCAGCGCGGCCACGGCATCATGCCGGCGCCCACCGATGCGTCCCGCGCGGTGGATCTGGTCGATGCCGCCGAAAAGCTGCGCCAGCACCACAGCGGCGCGCGGGTGTTGCTGGCGGAAGACAATGCGATCAACCGCGAAGTGGCGCTGGAACTGCTGCACGGTGTGGGACTGGCGGTGGACACGGCCGAAGACGGGCGTGAGGCGCTACGGATGGCCCAGGCCACTGCGTATGACCTGGTCCTGATGGACATGCAGATGCCCCACATGGATGGCCTGGAGGCGACGCGGGCCATCCGGGCCCTGCCTGGCTGGGCACAGACACCCATTGTGGCGCTGACGGCCAACGCCTTCGACGACGACCGGCGGGCTTGCGAGGCAGCGGGCATGAGCGACTTCATCGCCAAGCCGATGGAGCCGGATCTGCTGTTTGCCGTGCTGCTGAAATGGCTCCGTGTGCACAGGGGCGGGGCACAGCCCGGGCCGGACGACGCCGTCGCCAACGCCGTTTCAGCTGCGGCTTCAAAAGCTGAAATTGCGCTGGAGCCTGCAACCACACCCGTGCCGCCCGTGCGGACCGACGAGGTGATCCTGTCGATGCTGGCGGATCTGCCGGGCATGAACGTGGCGCGTGGCCTTGCGGTGTTGCGTGGCAATGCCACGAAATACCTGGCGTTGCTGAGGCGGCTGGTGGCATCGCATTCAAACGACATGACGCTCCTGGCCAGCAGCCTGGCGGCCGGCGACCACGAGACGGCCTTGCGGCTGGCCCATACCCTCAAAGGGGCTGCGGCGACACTCGGGGTGGATCAGTTGTCCGAAGCAGCCCGCGGTCTGGAGTTGCTGCTGCGGGAGTGCCCGCAGGGCCCCTGGCCTGCCGAGGCCCTCCACCCCCACATGGAGGCCGTCAATCAAGCCATGGCGGGCCTGGCCTCCGGCTTGCAGTCCTCCCCTGACGCTTTGGCCGGCGGGGGGCGGCCATGAACCCTGCCGCACACCGTGCCTGCGCAGATCCGCGAGCGCACCTGCTGCAGCCGGTCCTGGCCGGGATCTGCAGGAAAAATTGACCCGAAATGGCCTGAATCCATCGTGGAATGGCCTTTGTTTGCTATCTAAATTAAAGTTGATCAGGCCTCTTCGGACACCGGCACGCAGCTGCAGAACAGGTGACGGTCGCCATAGACGTTGTCCACGCGGCCGATGGGGGGCCAGTATTTGACCGCGCCTTGCGCGTGCTGGCGGCCGGTCGTGGCGGCGCCGATGGCGCGCGTGTACGGGCGCGTCCACTCGGCGCCCATCAGGCTGTCGGCGGTGTGGGGGGCGTGCTTGAGCGGATTGTTGTCCTGCGGCCAGACGCCGGCTTCGACCTGGCGAATCTCTTCGCGGATGGCGATCATGGCGTCGATGAAGCGGTCCAGCTCTTCGAGCGTCTCGCTCTCTGTGGGCTCGACCATGAGCGTGTTCGGCACGGGGAAGCTCAGCGTGGGGGCGTGGAAGCCGTAGTCCATCAGGCGCTTGGCCACGTCCTCGGCCATCACGCCGCTGGTGTCTTTCAGGCCGCGCAGGTCCAGGATGCACTCGTGGGCCACATGGCCGTTGCTCGATGCGTACAGCGTGGGGTAGTGGCTCTTCAGGCGGGCGCTGATGTAGTTGGCCGCCAGGATGGCCGCCTCGGTGGCGTGTTGCAGGC
>ERZ1034365.465-NODE-465-length-22374-cov-3.701709_pt1 | contig 22374 bp, 22 predicted proteins | sample MGYA00520615_ERZ1034365 | MGnify/ENA primary metagenome ERZ1034365 (study PRJEB33736, sample SAMEA104284505) | Azolla filiculoides | biome: Urban; feature: Water surface; material: Ditch water | place: Netherlands | collected 2015-10-28 | depth 0-0.1 m ...
TTGGCGGCACCCAGAACAGGAACCAACCAACGATGCTGATTGCCAAAACCACGTACAGCAGCAACATTGAGATGCCAAAGTTCAACGACTCGGTCACGTGGTGGCGAATGAATGGCCCGCGATCCTTAAGAAATAGGTAACCCATTAGGGGAGCAAAGAACTCCAGAACAATGCCAAACGCGTGAATCGCAATTGCCCAGAGGCGTTCCATTTCTGGTGATAGCGGCTCTTGCGGCGCTGAGTATGGATTCTGCTCTGACATGTGGTTTCTCCTTCTAGCCCGATTAGCCTACCTATTCATAAATGCTGCGGGTAATATTGGCACTCGGGGAGTTGGAGTGCTAGCTCTTGAATGCGAGCCATGAAAGGCGGTGCGAAATGATTCCAGATAGAAGTCTTGAAGTGCTTCGTGCCATCGTTCAGGACTACATCGCCAGCAAGGAACCAGTTGGTTCAAAGTCTCTGGTTGAACGTCACTCATTTGGTGTTTCGGCGGCAACCATTCGCAACGACATGGCGCTGCTCGAAGAAGAAGATCTGATTCATGCTCCGCACACCTCTGCCGGTCGTGTGCCAACCGATAAGGGTTACCGTCTATTCGTAGATCGCCTTAGCGAGGTTAAACCGCTCAATGCCGCCGAACGTCACGCAATTGAAAACTTCATGGTTGGCAGTGCCGACCTAGACGAAACTCTGGGTCGCACCGTTCGTCTACTTTCACAACTCACCAATCAGGTTGCCATGGTGCAGTACCCAACGCTCGGCAAGGCATCGGTTCGTCACATTGAATTGATTCCGGCTGCCGACACTCGCGTGCTGATGGTTTTGATCACAGATAGCGGCCGCATTCAGCAGCACGTGGTTGAGCTTGGTGTACCGGTTGACGAAGGCTTCATCGGTGAGTTGCGAGCCAAGTTGAATGCGGCGATTGCTGGGGTTGCACTTACCGATGTTGCTGCAAAAGTGAAGGGCGTAAGCGCAGGAATGAGCACCGATAATTCCAAGCTTGCCAACGTCATCGTAAAGAATTTGTTGGAGCAGGTTGATGCCAACCGCCAGGAAAAAATTATTCTTTCTGGAACCTCAAACTTGGCAAAGCGCGAGGAAGATTTTCCGGGCAGTATTTCACCGGTGCTTGAGGCGATTGAGGAACAGGTTGTTCTGTTGAAGCTGATTAGCGAGATGCAGGCGGAACAGCACGGAGTGAGTTTGCGCATCGGTCGTGAAAATCAATTTGAAGGTCTCGCCAATGCATCGGTAGTAGTTAGCGGCTACGAAAATCAGGGCAGCGAGATCGCCAAGCTTGGTGTGATTGGCCCAACTCGCATGGATTACTCATCAAATATTTCGGCGGTGCGTGCGGTTGCGCGTTACCTAACCAAGACTTTAGGAAATTAGGGACCAATGGCTGATCACTACGAGGCTTTGGGTGTTGCGCGCGATGCAAGCGAAGACCAAATCAAGAAGGCTTACCGCAAGCTAGCGCGTGAGCTGCACCCAGATGTGAACCCTGCACCAGAGGCGCAGGAGCGCTTCAAGGCAGTGACACACGCGTATGAGGTCTTGAGCGATGCAAATTCTCGTCGCCAATATGACATGGGTGGTCAGGATCCATTTGGTGGCGCAGGCTTTGGCGGCTTCGGCGACATCTTTGACACCTTCTTTGGTGGCGGTGGGTCTCGTGGTCCTCGTTCGCGTGCCGAGCGCGGTCAAGACGCTTTGATCCGAATCGATCTAACTCTTGAGGAAGTCGTTTTTGGGGTAGCCAAGACCGTTGAGGTTGATACCGCCGTTCTCTGCGAAACCTGTCAGGGGTCTTGCTGCCGCCCGGGTAGCTCAATGGCTACCTGTGATATCTGTGGTGGTTCTGGTCAGATTCAGCGTCAGGTTCGATCGCTGCTTGGCAACGTTGTAACCTCACAGCCTTGTGGCACCTGCCGCGGTTACGGTCAAGTGATTCCAGAGCCTTGCATCGACTGCCGCGGTCAGGGTCGTGTGCGTGCTCGACGGCGTGATGCCCGGCATGATGTTGCCAGTCCGCTCACGGACGAAGCCGAACACGTCGAACTCCGGCACCATCGACTCCATCATGGCGAAGACGGCCTCGTAGAGCGCGACATCGACGACCTGCCCGGCCCCGCCGCTGACCTCCTTGTGGCGCAGCGCCATCAGCGCGCCGATCGCGCCCCACAGCGCGGCAATCGAATCGCCGATGGAAATCCCGGTGCGCACCGGCGGCCGGTCGGGAAAGCCGGTGATGTAGCGCAGGCCGCCCATCGATTCGCCGACCGCGCCGAAGCCCGGCTGGTCCTTGTACGGCCCGGTCTGGCCGAAGCCGGAGAGGCGGACCATGACCAGCCCCGGGTTGTCCGCCTTCAGGGTTTCCCAGCCCAACCCGAGCTTTTCCAGCACGCCGGGGCGGAAGTTCTCGACCAGAACGTCGGCCTCGGCGACCAGCCGCAGGAACAGGTCCTTGCCTTGCGGCTTGCGCAGGTCGAGCGTGACCAGGCGCTTGTCGCGGTTCAGCACCTTCCACCAGAGCGACTTGCCGTCTTTAAATGGCGTGAAGGTGCGCAGGCCGTCGCCCTGGCCCGGGAGTTCGACCTTGACGACTTCGGCACCGTAGTCCCCCAGCAGGGAAGCGGCGGTGGGCCCGGCGATGATGGTGGCGATGTCGAGGACGCGCAGGCCGACCAGTGGGCCTCCGCGCGGTTCGGTGTCAGGGGATTGGTCCATCGCCCGATCATTCGCGCTGGACCGTCCCGCGTCAATCGTGCAAGGCCGGTTGGTTCGCTCTGCGAAACACCTTGCTGCATGTGCAGCGGTGCTTTGATGGAAAGGCTGTTTCGAGTGGCGAAATGCCCTGTTGTCTCGCTGGACTTTGCATGCTCAGATGCACGGTATCAGATCCTAAAAGGAGACATCAATGAATCGAATCCTTGGCATGGTCGCGGCGAGCGCCGTTGCCCTGTTCGCCCTCGGGGCTTCGCCCGCCTGGGCGCAAGCCCCGGCCTTCCCCAGCAAGCCCATCAAGTTGGTCGTGCCCTTCCCGGCCGGCGGCGCAACTGACATCTTGGGGCGGATGTGGGGCAACAGGCTTTCCGAGCTCCTGCACCAGCCGGTGGTCGTCGAGAACATTGGCGGAGCCGCCGGTACGGTGGGTGCGGCTAACGTGGCCCGCGCCCCAGCGGACGGCCACACGCTGCTGCTCGGGGTGTCTGCCTCCCAGGCCATTGCACCGGCGCTCTACGGCAACCTGCGCTATGACCCGATCAAGGACTTTGCACCCGTGGGGCAGATCGCCACCTTCGGCAACGCGGTGATCGTGCATCCCTCCACGCCCGCGCGCAACGTGGGTGAACTGGTGGCGCTGGCCAAGCGGACGCCCAACGGGCTCTCGTACGGGAGCTGGGGCGTGGGCTCCGCCGGCCACCTGGCCCTAGAAATGGTGAAGACCCAGGCCGGCGCGCTCCTGGTCCACATCCCCTACAAGGGCACGGGCCCGGTGTTGAGCGACGTGATGGGCAACCAAGTGCCGGTGGGCGTCACCGGGGTGGTGGAGATCGTGCAGGCGGCCAAGGCCGGCAAGGTCCGCGTGATCGCGGTGACAGGCAGCAAGCGAGCCCCCAATTTCCCCGACGTGCCCACACTCGAGGAGCAGGGCATCCGGTTCGGCACTGACAGCTGGTTTACCGTCTTCGTCTCCTCGCAGACGCCCCCTGCGGCGCTAGCCAAGCTACAGTCAGCCTTTGCCACAGTGCGTGCCGATGCCGAGTTCCGTAAGGAGCTGGTCAACCTCGGCATGAACCCCTCCGAACTCAGCCCCAGGGAGTTCGAAGCCATCCTGCGCAAGGACGTGGAGGCTTGGTCCGCGCTGGTCAAGAGCTCTGGCGCCAAGGCAGAGTGATCCGGCGATGTCGTCCGTGCGCTTCGAGCTGAGCAGGCGGGTCGCCACGCTGACACTGGACGAGCCGGCCAGCGGGAATGCGTTGACGCCAGCCATGCGCGACGGGCTTGCCGAGGCGGTGGCGCGGGTGCGCCAGGACCGCGAGATCCGGGCCCTGGTGCTGGCGGGCGCAGGGGGCAAGTTCTGTTCCTGCGGTGACCTGCGCGATATCGCGAATGCCGGCCTCGATGCCCAAGGCTGGCGCGAGCGCCTGCACCGCTTGCACCACTGGATGGGCGACTTGCTCACGCTGGACCGGCCCGTGATTGCCGCCGTCGACGGGGCCGCCTACGGCGCCGGCTTCAGTCTGGCGCTGGCGGCGGACTTCGTTCTCGCTTCGCCCAGAGCCCGGTTCTGCATGGCCTTTCTGCGGGTCGGCCTGGTGCCGGATTACGGGGCGTTCCACACGCTGCCGCGCGTGGTGGGCGTCCAGCGCGCCAAGGAAATCATGTTGTCCGCGCGAGATCGCGGCGCCCGAGGCGCTGCAACTGGGAATCGTACTGGAGATGCATGAGCCCGACGCGCTGCTGTCCAGGGCGCAGGCGCTCGGTGAGAGCTTCGCGCAGGCGTCGCCGACCGCGGTTGGCCTGGTCAAGGAAGCGATGGCGCACGCGTTGGGCGGCGATCTGCCGGCCATGCTGGACCGGGAGGCAAATGGCCAAGCCCTAGCGGCAGGAACCGAGCACCACAAGCAGGCAGTGCTTCGGTTCCTGGGCAAGGAAGCACCGTTGTTCCGTTGGCCGGCACGGCATTGAGCCGCGCCCAGGGATGCGCGCACATTGTCCGGCAGCGGTGTGTCGAAGATGTCCGGCGCGATCGTCACCACGCGGATGGCTGACGGGCGCCAGGACGATTGCAGCTACCAGGGTCATGCCCACGATGCCCCGGCCTTTGGCCGACGGTAATCCGGGACTTCAGGGGGTGCGCTGCCCCCGCCCCGCCGGAGCCCCACCGCTGCCCAGTCGCGCCACCACGTCCGCCCGGGAGCTCACATGCAGCTTCATGTAGATGTTCTTCAGGTGCCACTTGACGGTCTCGGGTGAGAGCCCAAGCGCCTTGGCGATCTCTTTGTTGGAGAGGAATTGCGCAAGCAAGCGGGCAACATCGCGTTCGCGCTCATTGAGCGTCTCGGAGGCGGGCAATGGCGACTCGTTGATGGCTGCGGGTTGCTTGGCAACAGTCTCGTCCGTTCGGGCCGCCGCGCACACCCGGCGAGCATCGATTGCATCCACAGCATCCAGGGCCCCGCTTTCGACGGCCTCCTGCAGCAGCGTCGCCGCCCGGGGGTCGGCATCCAGCAGACTGCGCACCAACCCCAGCGAGCGCCCCCAGCGCAATGCGGAACGCAATCGTTCGACCGAGCGCGAGCCTTGGCCGGCCGAACGTTCGATGGCGGCAGCCTGGATGGCGAGCACCGCGGCGCGCCGCTGGCGGTGATGCGTGCGGCAAAGTTCAATCAACCCCTCGCACTCCTGCAGGGCCTCACGCAGCCGGCCTTCGTGCTGCGCGAAGAGCATGCGGGCTCGCCCGGTTGCGAGCATGAGATCCACGTTCCAGGGGCCGATGGCCTCTCCGGCGGGCGGCTCTAGCGAGCGCAGGCGGTCGCGCAGGACAAGCGCAGCAGCCTCTTCCCCGCAGCGCAGGTGCAAGGCGAGTTGCTCGAGCAAGCCGTGGCCCAGCAGGCGCGGCAACTGGCGTTCGTCCGCGTAGTGCGTTAACCGATGCAAGGCGTCGAATGCATCGTCCCGCCGTCCTGCGAGCCAGCGCGTGCGAGCCAACGTGAGCAACACCCGTAGGATGGTGTCCGGCATGGACACCCGGTCCAGCAGGTCCCGTCGGGTCTCCAGCAACTGCGCCGCGCCTTCCACGTCGTTGAGTTCGTACAGGATCTCGCCCAGCAGGGCCGCAGCCGTATACGCCTGGTCAACGCCGTCTGCGCCGCGCAGTTCGGCCTGGTAAAGCACTTCACGGTAGATCCGTTCGGCCAGCACCACGCGACCCTCCACGGCATGGCTCAGCCCCACCAGGGAATTGCCGGCCAGGGTGCCGAACGGTGTCGTGGGGAACGGCCGGCCATCCACCAGCACGGTGGCCTCGAACTGCACTTGCCTCGCGCGCTCGTGCTCGCCGCGGCGCAGGTAGGCCCAGGTCAGCACGTTGCGCCGGCCGGCGAGCGCGAATGCGTCGGCGTCGGCAGGTGCAGCCTCCAGATGCGGCAGCAGGTCGATCGCGCTACGCGTGTCGTCGCACAGCATGGCGAGCAAGGCCCGCAGCAGCGTGACACGAAACCGTTCCCGCGAAGGCAGGGATTCTTCCGCCAAGAGGGGAAGTGTGGCGCGGCAGCCTTCGTAGTCGTGCTCGAGCAGCTGGTCCCAGGCGCGCCACAGGCGTAACTCGGGCTGCTCACGAAAATCCGCGGGCAGCTCACGGAAGATGCGCACCAAGTCCCAGATCCGGCCTTGCTCGAAGAACGCAGGCAGCCACTTCTGCGCGAGTCTGGCCGCGTCGTCGAAGCTGCCGGCCCCGGCCGCGTGGTGGACGGCGCCGATGGCATGACCGTTGCGCTCGAACCAGTGCCAGGCGGAACGATGCAGCGACTCGCTGTCGGCGCCCGGAAGCTCCTGCATGAGTACCGCGCGGACCACCGGCTGCACTTGTCGCCACTCGGCAGAGGCGCCTTCGACCGGGCGCAGCAGGTCGGCGGCTTCCAGGGACTCCATGCAGGCCATGGCCTCGTTCAGCGGCGTGTCGGGTGACAACAGGTTCGTCATGAGCGGCGCGCAGATGCGCGCGGGCAAGCTGGCTGCCCTGAGAAAGGCGAGTTCCCTTGGCGTCAGCGAGCCCAGGACTTCTGATGTCAGGTAATGCTGCAATTCGGGGCAGGTTGCCACGCCAATGGCCTTGCGGCGGGAGCTTGTCTCATTGGACAGTAATCGCAGCGCCATCGGCCAGCCCTCGGTCGCGACAGCCAGGGCTTGGCGGTCGTCCTCTCCAAGTGCGGAGCCACCTGCCGATTGCAGGAACTGATGCGATTCATCGGCAGAGAATCGCAGCGCGTCGAAGCCAAGTTCCAGAAGCTCGCCACGCGCGCGGCGGCGCGACAGCGCGAGCGGCAAGCGCCGTCGCGAGGCGATCACCGTCAATGCGTTGGGCGGCGCCTCGTCAATGATTGACTGCATCAGCTGCAGCAGCTCGGCGCTGGGCTGCTCCGATCCCGCATCGATGACCAGCGCCATAGGGAGAGCACGATCGCCGACGCCAGCAAGCAGCGCCCTGATCAAGTCTTCGCTCGCGAGCGGCGCTTCCCGGGTACTAGCGATGCGCTGGGCATCGGCGGCCACTTCCGGTAGGCACAATCCTATGGCCTCGAGCAGCAGGTACGGAAAAGGCGGAGTGCTGGCTGGTAGCGACAGCCAGGCAAGTTTGAAGCCTGCCTGCGCCAGCAGCGGCCGCCAGCCCTCCAGCAGTTCGGTCTTGCCGCAACCCGCCGGGCCGTGCAGCACCACGCACCAGCCCATGCGTGCAGTCTGCAGCCGGCCGAGCAGCCGGGCGCGCACTATGCGGCGTGGGCTGGCGCGGGTGACGGGAATACGATGCGAAGCCAATCCTCACCTCCGCGGGCTGCTGGATTCCGCCATCAAAGCATTTCCACCGCCAGGGCAGTCGCTTCGCCGCCACCTATACACAGGGTGGCTACGCCACGCTTGCCGCCACGCCGCTTGAGGGCGTGCAGCAGCGTGACCAGAATGCGGGCCCCCGAAGCGCCGATGGGATGGCCGAGTGCGCATGCTCCGCCGTGCACGTTGACTATGTCATGCGACAGCTCCAGCTCGCGCATCAGCACCATCGGCACCACTGCAAAAGCCTCGTTGATTTCCCACAGATCCACGTCGCTCGCCTTCCAGCCGGTTCTGGCCAGCAGTTTCTGCGTGGCGCCGACGGGCGCGGTGCTGAACCAGGCCGGCTCCTGCGCGTGCGTCGCGTGACCGACGATGCGCGCCAGCGGTCTAAGGCCCAGCCGCACGGCGGTGCTTTCCGTCACCATGACCATCGCCGCGGCGCCGTCGTTGATGCTAGAGCTCGAGGCCGCGGTGATCGTGCCGTCCTTCTTGAAGGCAGGCTTGAGTTGCGGGATCTTGTCCAGCCTGACCTTGCCCGGTCCTTCGTCGATGGTGACCACGCGGTCTCCGGCTCGGTCCTTCACGGTCACGGGCACGATCTCGGCTGCGAAGGCACCGCTATCGGTCGCATGCTTCGCGCGCGTGACGGACGCGATCGCGAACGCGTCCTGCTGTGTGCGCGTGAACTGGTACTTAGCCGCACAGTCTTCGCCGAATGTGCCCATGGAGCGGCCGGCCTCATAAGCATCCTCGAGCCCGTCCAGCATCATGTGGTCGAAGATTCGGTCGTGCCCCATGCGGTAGCCCCCGCGGCCCTTGAGCATCAGGTACGGGGCATTGGTCATGCTCTCCATGCCGCCGGCCACCATCACCTCCGCGCTGTCGGCCAGCAACATGTCGTGTGCCAGCATCGCAGCCTTCATGCCGGAGCCGCACATCTTGGAGAGCGTGACGGCGGCGGCGCTCATGGGCAGGCCGGCCTTCACCGCCGCCTGCCGTGCGGGCGCCTGGCCTTGACCGGCCATCAAGCAATTGCCCATGAGAACTTCGCCCACGGCATCACCGGGGATGCCAGCGCGGTCGATGGCTGCGCGGATCGCGACCGCGCCGAGCTCGTTGGCGGAGAGGCTGGAAAAGTCTCCCTGGAAAGCACCCATTGGCGTGCGGGCGGCGGAGACGATGACGACGGAATCAGGCATGAAAGATCCTTGGAAGTGATGGGGCGTGTCAGGCTGCGGGAACTTCGACGCCCCAGTCCGCGAGAACAGCCGCGGCGTCGCCGCCGCGAGTGCCGGGTGCCGAGGCGATGGCGCCGGGCGTGCGGGAAAAGCGCGGCGCCGGCGCGGGATGCTGCGCGCCGCCCAGGTTGACGATGCTCCCGCGCCCCGCCAGGTGCGGATGACCCGCGACTTCGGGCAGCGCCAGCACGGGCGACACGCACGCCTCGGTTCCGTCGAACACGGAGCACCAGTGGTCACGTGTGTGCTGGCGGAAGATGGACGCAAAGCGCTCGCGCAGCGCCGGCCATGCGGACTTGTCGTGTTGCTTCGGCAACTCCACGCTTGCTAGCCCGAGGCCCTGCAGCAGCGCCGCGTAGAAGCGTGGCTCGATAGCACCCACAGCCACATACCTGCTGTCGGCGGTCTCGTAGGTGCGGTAGAAGTGGGCGCCACCATCGAGGAAATTGCTCTCGCGCTCGGCACTCCACTCGCCAGCCTGCCAGCGCCCGAGCAGAGGTGCCATCAGCGCCAGCGTACCGTCCACCATCGCGGCGTCGACCACCTGGCCTTGCCCGCTCTGGCGTGCCTCCAGCAACGCGGCGAGCACGCCGCTCACCAGCAGCATGCCTCCCCCGCCGAAGTCGCCGATGAGGTTGAGCGGCACTGGAGGCGGGCCGCTCGCCGGGCCCATCGCGTGCAGAGCGCCGCTGATGGCGATGTAGTTGATGTCGTGGCCAACCTCCTGGGACCACGGTCCGTCGTGTCCCCAGCCGGTCATGCGGCCATAGACCAGCTTCGGGTTGCGTGCCAGGCAGGCGTCGGGCCCTAGGCCCAGGCGTTCCATCACGCCGGGGCGCAGGCCTTCCAGCAGTACATCGGCCTTTGAAGCCAGATCCAGAACGAGGGTGCGGCCTTGGGAGGTCTTGACGTCCGCGGGAATGGTCCGCTTGCCGCGCGCCGAAAACTGGAAGCGTTCATCGCGCTTCAATCCCATGTCAGCAGCCTCCGGCCGGTCAACCCTCAGCACCTCGGCTCCCATGTCGGCCAGCATCATGCCGGCCCAAGGCACCGGGCCAATCGCTTCCATCTCGAGAACCCGCAGACCCTTCAGCGGACCACTCTTTTCACGTGTGAAGCTCATTCAAATCACCTTCGCGTCGCGCAGGGCCGCTAGCCTATCGACGTCGATCCCGAGCTCTGCATAGACCTGCGCGTTGTGCTCACCGACGGCCGGACCCGTGCGCGGCGTAGGCATGGCGCGTCCCACGATGCGTGGCACGATGCAGGGTGCGGGTAGGCTGCCGTAGTCGGGATCAGGCAAGCGGATGATCGCTTCGCGCGCCTTGAAGTGCGGGTCCGCCGCGATGTCCTCGATGGTGTAGACCTTGCTGAATGGGATTTCGTACGCTTCGAGGCGCGCGGCGATCTCTTCGTACGGCCGGGCGGCAAACCACGCGCCGATCTCCGAGTCGAGGGATTCCAAGTTGATGACGCGGGCCGGATTGGTTGCGAAGCGGGGATCGGTGATCCAGTCCGGCCGACCCAGAGCCTTGCACAGCCGTATGTAGGTGCCCTGGGATGAAGCAACCAGCGAGAAATGCACGCCGTCCTGGCTCAGGTACATGTTGGACGGCGCCGTATAGGTGGTGCGATTGCCGACGGGCTGGCGGACCTGGCCGAGCTGCTCGTGTTCCACGGCGAGCGGATCGAGTAAGCGGAACAGGGCTTCAGTGGCGGAAAGGTCCACTTCCGCGCCAAGCGCCGTGGGATCGCCGCGCAATCGCGCCACCTCGGCAGCGATCGAAAAGGCGCAGAAAACGCCCGCGACCGCGTCGCCCACCGGGAAGTTGGCGTGCATCGGCGAGCCGCCAGCTTCACCCGTGAGGCTGGTGAATCCGCTCATGGCCTCGAAGACGCGAGCGAAGCCGGGGCGGTTGCGATAGGGTCCGGTCTGGCCGAAGCCGGTGAGCCGCACCACGATCAACCGCGGATTGGCGCGCTGCAGTGTTGCGATGTCGAGCCCCCATTGGTCCATGGTGCCGGTGCGAAAGTTCTCCACCAGCACGTCGAAGCGCGGAAGCATGGAAAGCAGGATCTCGCGGCCCTCGGGCTTGCGAACGTCCAGCGTGATGCCGCGCTTGCCGCGGTTCGCCACCTTCCACCAGAGCGGCACGCCTTCCTTGACCGGCTGCATTTGGCGCAGGGCGTCGCTGCCGTCGGGCAACTCCAGCTTGACGACGTCGGCGCCGTGGTCCGCGCACAGGGTCGCGCCAGCGGGGCCGGCGAGCACGGTCGCCATGTCAAGGATACGGACGCCGCTCAGGGCGCCGTGCGAGGCGATGGGGAAAGTCACGAAGGATACTCCGGCAGGTGGGGACTGCATTTGTGCCAGAGACGAGGGCGATTCACAATGGAGTGTTTCGCTTATCGAAACAGTCGAATCGAAGACTTGACTCATTCTTCCGCAGCGCCAATCATGCCAACACAACCACCGAAAGCGCGCCCCGTGACCTCCATCGCCCTGCCGGGCCTCGTCGACCCGCACGACCTTTCCGCCGACCGTCAGTTCTCGATGAACCTCGCGCGGGGGCTGGAGGTGCTGCGTGCGTTCACGGCGTCGGCGCCGCTTCTCGGCAACCGCGAAATTTCTGACCGCACGGGGCTGCCGAAGCCGACAGTATCGCGTTTGACTTACACGCTGACGCTGCTGGGCTACTTGACCCGCGACCCGCAACTGCAGAAGTATCGCTTGGGCCCCGGTGTGCTTTCACTGAGCCACCCGCTGCTGGCCAGCATGCATGTGCGCCAGCTGGCCAAGCCGATGATGGAGTCACTGGCCCGCCACACCGGTTGCACTGTCAATCTCGGCGTGCGGGATCGTGCCAACGTCGTCTACGTCGATTCGGTACGGGCCGATGTCGCCAACCAGCACCTGCCCGACATTGGCAGCTCGCGGCCGCTGCTGCCGGCCTCGATTGGCCGTGCGCTCATCCTTGCCTGTCCGCAGACCGAGCGGACGGCGATCCTCAACTACATCAAGGTGCAGGACTGCGCCCAGTTCGAGGTCTGGCGCCCGATGTGGGAAGCCGACCTGAAGCGTTTCGCCGCCGAGGGCTATTGCCTTTCGCGCGGCGACTGGCAGAAGGACATCCACGCTGTGGCGGTACCTATCCGCCAGCCTACGGGCGAGCCTCCGCTGGCGATGAACTGCACCATCGCGGCCTACCGCGTGACGAAGGACAAACTGGTGCGCGACGTTGTGCCCCAACTGAAGGACGCTGCCCGCCAACTCGAAACTGCGCAGGCCCTGCGCTGAACTCCACTTCTAACCGATTGATTCCATGATCCGACATCCTGACAAGTTCGCCTCCCTGCTGGCCGAAGTGCGCCAGTTCGTCCGTACCGAGTGCCTCCCGCTGGAGGTGCAGGTCGACTCCGACGACGTGATCCCTGAGGCGCTGGTGCAGCGCATGCGTGAGGTGGGCCTTTTCGGTCACAGCATCCCTGAGGAATACGGCGGCGAGGGCCTTACCAGCGAGGAGCTTTCGTTGGTCAATATGGAAGTGTCGTACGTGGCGACCACCTTCCGCGCCCGCTTCGGAGGCAACACCGGTATTGCCTCCGAGTCCCTGGTGGTGGATGGCACGCCGGACCAGAAGCGCAGGTACCTGCCGCAGCTCGCCAGCGGCAGGTTCACCGGTTGCTTCGCCCTGACCGAGCCCGAGGCCGGCTCCGATGCCACCGCGCAGCAGACTACTGGTGTGCGCGACGGGGATCACTTCGTCCTCAACGGCCGCAAGTGCTTCATCACGAACGCTCCGATCGCCGACCTGTTCACCGTGTTCGCCCGCACGGACGACAGCGCGCGGGGTGCCAAGGGCATCACAGCGTTTCTGGTCGAGCGCGGCACGCCCGGCCTGACCACGCCGCCGGCGGTGCGCAAGATGGGTCAGCACGGTTCGCCCGTGGGCGACGTGGTGCTTGAGAACGTGCGCGTGCACCAGAATGCAATCGTGGGCGGCTTCGAGGGGCAGGGCTTTCGCACCGCCATGCGCGCACTCAACAAGCAGCGCATCAACCTTGCCGGCCTATGCATCGGCCCGGCCATCCGGCTGGTCGAGGAAATGGCGCATCGCGCTCGCACCCGCCGCCAGTCGGGCCAGCCGATCGGCGAGTTTCAATTGGTGCAGCAGCTGATCGCCGAGAGCAACACCGAAGTGCATGCTGCTCGCGCGCTGCTGCTGGAAACGGCGCGCAAGCGCGACGCCGGGCAGGATGTGACCATGGAAGCCTCGATGAGCAAGCTGTTCGCCTCCGAGATGTGCGGCCGTGTGGCCGACCGCGCGGTGCAGGTATTCGGCGGCTCGGGCTACATGGCCGGCAACGTCGCCGAGAGGTTTTACCGCGACGTGCGCGTGTTCCGCATCTACGAAGGCACCAGCCAGATCCACATCGCCAATATTGCCAAGCGCACCCTGGCCGAGTCGGCCGAAGCGTGCTGATCCTCAACTAATACCAAGAGACAGTTCATGACCCCGATTCGCCAACTGCTTTCCGTAACCGCGCTGTGTGTGGCCGGCTTCATCGCCGCTGGGCCAGCGACTGCGCAGGACTATCCTTCAAAGCCGATCCGCATCGTAGTTCCATTCTCGGCCGGCGGCATTGTCGATTCCATTGCCCGCTTGGTCGGCGAGAAGCTAGGTTCTCGCACCGGCCAGCCGGTGATCGTCGAGAACAAAACGGGTGCCGGCGGCGCGATCGGTACGGATTTTGCGGCCAAAGCGCCTGCCGACGGCTATACGCTATTGCTGGCCAGTCCGAGCCACTCCGTGTTGCCCAGCCTGCAGAAGGGCATTACCTGGCATCCGGTCAAGGATTTCAAGGCCATCGCCGGCTTCGGCATCGTGCCGAACGTGGTTGTGGTGCACCCCAGCGTGCCGGCGAACACGATGGCCGAACTTGTCGCGCTGGCGAAGAAAAGTAATCCGCCGCTTACTTATGCGACCGCCGGAATTGGCACGTCAAATCACCTGGCTGGTGAACTGCTTGCGCAGGAGGCTGACGTGAAGCTCACCCACGTGCCTTACAAGGGTCAGCCCGATGCGCTGAACGACTTGCTCGGCGGCCGCGTTTCGCTGATGCCGCTGACCGCGGCGCTGGCGATGCCACACGTCAAGACTGGCAAGCTGCGCGCCCTCGCTGTGACCACCTCGAAGCGTGCCGCAGCCGTTCCGGAGTTGCCTACCGTGGCCGAAGCCGCGAAGTTGCCGAACTACGAAGTTGGCACCTGGTTCGGTCTGGTCGCTCCGGCGAAGACGCCTGATGCCGTGCTGCGCAAGCTGAACGCGGAGGTGGCGGCCATCCTCGCAATGCCCGACGTCAAGGCGAAGTTCGACACGCTGGGCATGGAGTTGGCGCCGCAGACGGGTGCGGAGTTCGACGCGTTCGTGCAGCGCGAAGTCGCTAAGTGGAGCAAGGTGATCAAGCAGGCTGGCATCGAGCCGAATTGATTGGTAGATTCAGCGCCTCTCGGCATCCTCTGCTCGGGTCCTGGACTTCTCCGGTCGCGCTACAGCGATGGCAATTGATGAGGCTGAGCGTCCCCCGGAAGGGAATGCATTCCAATTCCGATCCTGGGGATTTCCAATCTGCCGGGTCTGCGGTTTTCGCCGCCGCCGTGCGAAGCGGGTCAACGGCTTTCCGGTGCACGCGGCCGGAACTCTTGCCAGAAACGGGCTGCTTCCGCGCTCCATCCCTGAGCGTGGGTGCCCGTTTTCAGCCCGAATCCATGAGCGACGCCATCTACTTTGCAGTAGCGCACTCGTACGCCGGCCTGCTTCAGTGCGCTGACCCGCCGCTCCATCGTTTCGGGTGAAGCGATATCGTCGCGCTCGCCGACGATGACGTAGGTCGGCGGTTCCTGTGGTGAGTTTTCGAAGTGAGCCGTGTACGTCATGACGATGGCTGCGGATCGGGGGGACACATCACCTTCAAAGCCCGCGGTCCCATGAGTGCCGATGGCCGTCGCCATGCGAGTGCCCGCCGAACTTCCCCAGAGCGAGAAGCCATCAGTGCTCAACTGGAGCTCACGGGCATGTCGAAAAATCCAGGAGATTTGGGCCGCGAGATCTTGTGTAGCGACGGCGCCGCCCTGACCGATAGACCACTACGAACGCGTTGTAGCCCTTGCTGCTGATTTCCATGGCGTACGGGAAACTCTCGTGCACGGCACCGACATACGAGAATCCGCCCCCAGGCGCAATCACGGCGAAGGGCGCGCCTGGTTTGCCGCGAAAGAAGAACAAGCCGGTCTTCGCCTTGCCGGGGTCACGCTGCTTATCGGCGGGTTTGTAGATGTGGAGGACGGTTTTCACCGGCGTTCACGTCGTCGATCATCCGATTGAGCGCGCTCACAGCCTCTTGCGGGTGAACGTTGGTGTGGTACACAAGATGTGAGCCTATCTCGCTCAGCGGCAGCGCGTTGTCATAGGCCGCGCTTGCATGTGGAATTAGCAGGTCGGCACGACCTGCGAACGCGGGGTGCCGCCGCAGCTCTCGCACGCGATGGTAAACATGGAGGTGGGCATTCATTTGAGGACTTTCGTCCTGCAAGTTGTGGGTCAATGCCGTGTCCGCGCTGCCGAAGGCCTGGCCGCTCGTCACTGCGCAGCCCAGAGTGACAGCGCTGCTGATGGCAACTTTCAGTACGAAATTTCTCATTGCGCAGACGCTCCGCGTATCCAGCCGAAGGCGTGATGCGACACGTAGGCTAGGAGCCCGACAAACGTCACATGGTGGACGAAGAACGCCCCAGCCGATGTTGAGAAGTCCCACCCGTCCAGACTCATCTCGGCCAGCAGCTTGCCGCCGATGCCGATCCTGAATGCACCGAAAAAGCCGGCGGCTGTGAGTGCTGCTGCCGAAAGGCGCGCGAGTACCGTGCGGCTCTCAAGAAACACCAGCTAACTGATTGATTTCCTTGGCATTTTCAGACCACAGACTCACAAGGAACGAGTTGCATGCCCATGGCCTTGGCGCGTTGGGTAAGGTTGTGCAGCACCCGCTGGCGGTAGCGCTCCTCGAAGTAGTCCTGCCCCCGGTCGGTGTACTCCTCGCCCTTGGTCAGCATGGCGTAGATCAGGCGGGCCAGCTTGTGCGCGGCGGCAGTGACGGCCTTGGGCCGGTCCATGCGTGCGCACATGCGCCGGTAGTACGCCCCAAGCGCCGACTTGCTCGAACGCAGTGCTGCCGCCGCCAGTCGAAGCGCCTGGGCCGCGCGGTTCGCGCATCGCTTGGTCTTGCCACTCATGACCTTGCCGCCGGTGATCTTGGTACCCGGGCACAGGCCCAGCCAGGAGGCGAAGTGCTTGTCACTGGCAAAGCGGCCCATGTCGGCGCCCACCTCGGAGACGACCACCAAAGCCGTGGTCACGTCGATGCCATCAATGCGGGTCAAGTCCACGCCGCACATCTGGTAGAGCTGGGTGCGCAGATCGAACCTCGGTGCGTTACGTGCGCGGCCACGTTTTTTACCCTTGGGCGGCTCGCCTTCGCAGCTTTGCAGGGTCTGCAGTTGCGCTTCGATCTGGGCATCGCATTCGGCCAGCTGCCTGCCACAAAAGTCAAACGCATCCAGGGCTTGCTTGAGGGCAAAGAGGTGTTCATCGCGCCAGTTGCCTTGCAGGCTTTTGGCAATTTCATCCTCGCTGGCGTGAATGCGCGAGTTCTTCAGACGGGCCAGGGCCATGCCGTCGCGCTCACCGGTGACGATGGCGCGCAGAATCCTCTGGCCCGTCTCGCCCACCACGTCGGAGATGACGTTGGCCAGCTGGATGTTCATCTGGGTCAGGGCCTTTTGCATGTGCTGCACAAAGCGGCCCTGGCTGCGCAGGATCATGGCGCGCTGGCGCGTGAGGGCGCGCAACACGCACACCTGCTCGGCCGGGCGGAAGGCTCCGTGCAGCAAGCCGTAGCTCATGAGCTGCTGCAGCCATTGGCAGTCCAGCACATCGCTTTTGCGGCCCGAGACGTTTTTGACGTGGCGGGCGTTGACCAGCAGCACGGTAAAGCCGCGCGACTCCAGCAGTTCGTACAGGGGAATCCAGTACACGCCGGTGGACTCCATGGCCACCGTGTCCACGCCGCAGGCGTCCAGCCAATCGGCCAGGCGGTGCAGGTCGGCGGTGAAGCTGTTGAATTCCCGCACGGGTTCCTCGTCGCGATCGGGTGGCACGGCACAGAAGTGCGATGCACTGCCGATATCAATGCCCGCCGCGTTGGGGTGGGTCAGGGAGATGGCCGCCTCGGTGGTGGCCCGCTTGCGTGTTGCCATGGCATCCTCCATCATGAGAAGTGGAACGTGGCACCGGCTCGGGTACGTCGTCTTGATCACTCTCTCAAACGGGATGCCGGTACAAGGCAAAAGGTGCCCAGTACAGGCTCACCAATGTCGATGACGCAGCCCATGACCACGCTAACCCGCGGGCAATGTGCACCATTGCTAAATCGGTCTTCGCCGGTGCTGCGTTCCACATTGCCATATCTCAGCCGCCAATGCCACATGTTTCTTCGGCGCGATTTGCGGCGCGGGCCCGCCGATTACTTCGCTAACCCATCCGGCGCCAACGCGGAGCGGATCGCTTACTTCATGGGTCGCAAACTACGTGCTGATCTTTCGGTCAAGACGGACCCTGTGAAACTGGATCGGGCCAGGGAAAGCATGACGCGCATGGTCGCAGCTCTGACCTGAGTGGAAGAAGTTTTGGAGGTTTTCTGAAAATTTAAGCAGTCAACGCACGCGTAACGGCGTCTCGAAATCCTGCAATCTCAAAGGAAAAACGCACGGTCCGTGCATGCCGTGTCCGTACGAAGGCAGCGTCCAACTCTTCTCCAGACCGCCCTGCTGTAGCGCATTGACAGGGAAAGGTTAAGGAATTCCCCCTGATGGTGCTCTGGCGTGTGGCGTTAATCCTGCGCTGAGAGGTTTCAGTTGTCCTCTTCACTCAGGGTTTAAAGCATTAAATCCACGGCCCGTCGCCAGCGTCCGGTGGCGAGCCAAGTACTTCCATAAACAACGCCAAAACCTCGCGACGTAGGTCAGTTGCACTAACTGTGGCGCGCCAGTTGCAGAACTCTGTCGCTAGTTGCAATTACTTTGGCGCCCTACGGGGGGTCGCGCTGCCAGACGCGGCGCGGGCCCAGTCCGTTGCCTTGCAGGGCATGCTCGGCACACGGGCCTTGTTGATGGTGGACGGCGGCGCGCCCAAAAGTGTGGCGGTGGGCGACATGCATCAAGGCGTCAAGGTGCTGTCCACCACCGGTGACGCGGCCGTGGTCGAGGTGGCCGGCCAGCGCGTGACGCTGCGTCTGGGCGACTCCCCCGCCAGCGTGGGCTCGCGGGGCGCGGCCAGCAGCGGCCGCATTGTGCTCACGGCCGACGGCAGCGGACACTTCATGGGTCAGGGCAACATCAACGGGCGGGCCGTGCAGTTCATGGTGGACACAGGGGCCTCGGCTGTCGGCCTGAGCGTGAACGATGCTGAACGCGTTGGCCTGGACTACCGGGCGGGCCAGCCGGTGCGCGTGGCCACGGCCAATGGCGCCACCCAGGGCTGGCGGCTGAAACTGCGCTCCATCCGGCTCGGTGATGTCGAGGTGTATGAGGTCGATGCGGTCGTCACACCGCAAGCCATGCCCTATGTATTGCTGGGCAACAGCTACCTGACCCGTTTCCAGATGAAGCGCGACAACGACCAGATGACGCTGGAGCGCCGCTACTGAGCCAGGGCTGCGGCGGCCTCGATTGGCGCCGGTGAGACGGAAGTTGGTTGCTGGAACGGATTGCCCTGCACCAGCACGATGGCCGCCGTGGGCGCCGCCGCCAGGGCAAACAGCACGATGGCCACCAAGGCCGTGCGCGGCCGGTCCACATGCACCACGGCCACAGACAGCAAGGTCAGGAACCCCAGAAAAGCCATGCCCAGCCATTTCAGCGGATTGACATGGGTCTGGCTGAGTCCGATGCGCTGGTCATGCTGGTCCCGCAGGGTGCTGACCTCGCGCAGCATCAGGGCCTGTACGTTGTCGCTGGTGCTGGCAGCAACCTCCCGGCTGGCCAGCAGCATCAACAGGGCATCGGCGCGCGCAGTCACCTCCGGACTGGACTGGCGCCGTGCCAGCAGCGGCCACTCACCGGCACTGGCACGGGCGTAGTCGGCGACCACTGCGCGCAACGCCCCCCGGGAAGGCTCGGGCAGCTGGCCGGACAGCACCATGAGGCTGTGCAGGGCATCGGCCTCGCGAAACACCGCGTTCATCGCACGGTCGTGCGCACTCCAGGTGTCATTGGCCAGAAACGCCAGCGTCAGCCCGAACAGCACGCCGATGATGTTGATGAATGGCGGCGCCACACCATGCAGCGAGCGCGCCCAGGTCGCCCAGCGGGAACCCTGCAAAACCCACTGCACCCCCGCCACGGCCACCGCAGTGCCGATCACGGCAATCAGCGCATAGCCGTAATGGTCGAACGTCCGCCAGTCATTCCAGGTCATGAAGCCGCCCGGTCCACGTCAGGCCACAGCGGCAGTCACCACGATCTCGATCTTCCAGTGCGGCTGCCCCAGCGCGGCCTGCACCGTGGCCCGTGGCGGGGCGTGGCCTGGCGCAACCCAGGCATCCCAGACTTCGTTCATGCCGGCCATGTCGCCGATATCCGCCAGGAAAATCTGCGCACGCAGGATGCGCTCCTTGTGGCTGCCGGCCTCGGCCAGGCGGGAGTCGATCTGGGCCAGCACATCAGCCGTCTGGGCCCGGATATCTGCCGCATCGCCCTCGGGCACCATGCCCGCCAAGTACACCACACCGTGATGGATGGCCGCCTCGCTGTAGCGCGCGCCCACATGCAAGCGCTGCAAATCCTTCATTTCTTGGCACCCAGCCTGGATTCGGTGCCGCTCAAAAGGCGGTTGATGTTCTCGCGGTGCCGCCAGGCCAGGAACAGCCCCATGACCAGAATTGACAGCGTGACCGGCTTTTCCGCGTACCACACAACGCGGTCACCAAAGAGGTAGTAGACCGGCGCAAAAGCGGCAGCCGCCAGCGATGCCAGCGACGAGTAGCGGAAGAAAAACGCAATGATCAGCCAGGTGAGCGCCGTGGCCAGCCCCAGCCAGCCATTGAGGCCCAGCAGAACGCCCAGGGCCGTGGCCACCCCCTTGCCGCCTTCAAACTTGAAGAAGACGGGATACAAGTGCCCCAGAAAGGCCGCCAGCCCGACGAGCGCCAGGGTGCCTTCCTCCAGTCCGTACGGCTGACCCCACCATTTCACCAGCACCACCGGCAGCCAGCCCTTTGCAGCATCAAGCAGCAGCGTGATGACGGCAGCAGCCTTGCTGCCAGAGCGCAGCACATTGGTCGCACCGGGGTTCTTGCTGCCAAACGTGCGCGGATCATTCAGGCCCATGACGCGGCTGACGATGACGGCAAAGCTCAGCGAGCCGATCAGGTACGCGGCCACGGCCGCGAGAAAGGGGTAGAGGATGTCCAACAGGTGCTCCTTGGGAAGCCCGCTATTTTGCCAGTCTCCCCTGCCCGTTCACTCGGTCAGCGCGCACTGCACCGGCCTGGCGCCCAGCAGGCTGACGCACACCTGGGGATCCATGCCCACCAGGTAGCCGCGCCGCCCACCGTTGATGGCGATCCAGGGGAGTGCCAGGATGGTTTCCTCGATAAACACCGGCATCGCGCGCCGCGTGCCAAAGGGCGAGGTGCCGCCAACCAGATAGCCGCTGTGCCGGTTGGCCACCTCCGGCTTGCAGGGTTCGACCGACTTCGCGCCGATCTGGCGCGCCAGATTCTTGGTGGACACCTTGCGGTTGCCATGCATCAGCACCAGCAGCGGCCGGGCGTCCTGGTCCTGCATGACCAGCGTCTTGACCACGGTGAAAGGGTCAAACCCGAGCACCGCCGCACTGTGCTGCGCACCGCCATGCTCCAGGTACGCGTACGGATGCTCGGTGAAGGGCACCTTGCTGGCCTTCAGCAGGGCGGTGGCGGGCGTTTCACTGACGTGGTCTTTTTTGGCCATGAAAATTCAAGATCATCGCAGGCGCGCCCGCAGCGCAGAAGCCCCGGGTCCGGCCGGGGACGACAGAAAGCGGCTTACAGCGCCGGGTCGCGCAGTTCCCAGCGGATCTTGTCGATCTCGGCCAGCAGTTCGGGCGAAAGGGTCGTACCCCAGGCGTCCAGGTTTTCGTCGAGCTGGGCCACCGAGGTCACGCCGATGATGGTGCTGGCGACCTGCCACTTGGTGTAGCAGAAGGCCAGTGCCAGTTGCGAGGGCGTCAGGCCGTGTGCGCGGGCCAGCGCGCTGTAGCGGCGCGCGGCGGCCAGCGCCTCGGGGCGGCCCCAGCGCTGTTTTTTCATCGAATCGTATTTCGCCATGCGGCCCTGCGGGGCGTCGGCGGCGTCGATGCCGGTGGCGTCGTACTTGCCGGTCAAGAGGCCAAAGCCCAGCGGCGAATAGGCCAGCAGCGACACACCCAGGCGGTGGCAGGTTTCGTCCAGCGCGTTCTCATAGGTGCGGTTGATCAGGCAATACGGGTTCTGGATGGTGGCCACGCGCGGCAGGCCGTGCTGTTCGGCCAGGCGCACGAACTCGTGCACGCCGTACGGGGTTTCGTTGGACAGGCCAATGTGCCGCACCTTGCCGGCCTTGACCAGCTGGCCCAAGGCTTCGAGCTGTTCGTGCAGCGAGGTGGCGGACTTGTCCTTGGCCGGGTCGAAATACAACATACCGAAGGCCGGCACATGGCGCTCGGGCCAGTGGATCTGGTAGAGGTCGATCACGTCGGTCTGCAGGCGGCGCAGGCTGGCGTCGCACGAGGCCAGGATGTCGGCCGCCGTCAGGCCGCCGCCTTCGCGGATCCAGGGCATGCCGCGCGACGGGCCGGCGACCTTGGTGGCCAGCACGGTTTTTTCGCGCGCGCCGGGGGTTTTGGCAAACCAGTTGCCGATGATGGTTTCCGTGGCGCCGCAGGTCTCGGCACGCGCCGGCACGGCGTACATCTCGGCCGTGTCGATGAAATTGACGCCACGCTCCAATGAGCGGCTCAGGATGGCATGCGAGGTGGCCTCATCGACCTGCTCGCCAAAGGTCATGGTGCCCAGGCAAATGGGGGTGACATGCAGGTCGCTTTGACCCAGCTGGACGGTGTGCATCGTGGACATAGGTTGGAGTCTGGAGGGAGGTGTTGACAGTGGAGCGGCAGTTTACGGGCTCTGGCAGCCCGGTGCGTGGCGCTCGGTCTTTTCAGGCGCCCCTCAGACGGCCTCGCCGCGCGCCCGCGCTTCTTCCTGCAGGCGCAGCACGCGGCGCTGGACCTTGCCGGTGGTGGTCATGGGCAGGGCGTCGATGAACTCGATTTCCTTGGGGTATTCGTAGGGCGCGAGCTGTCCACGGACGTGGGCCTGCAGTGCAGCGACCAATTCCTGCTCAAATTGGCCACTTCCCAGCGTCGATTGGTCACGTTGCGCTATGGTTTCAGGAGAGAGTACGACATAGGCCTTGACCAGCGCGCCGCGCTCCCGG
>ERZ1034365.466-NODE-466-length-22331-cov-6.808664_pt1 | contig 22331 bp, 19 predicted proteins | sample MGYA00520615_ERZ1034365 | MGnify/ENA primary metagenome ERZ1034365 (study PRJEB33736, sample SAMEA104284505) | Azolla filiculoides | biome: Urban; feature: Water surface; material: Ditch water | place: Netherlands | collected 2015-10-28 | depth 0-0.1 m ...
CCGGAACCGAGCGGGCCGGGACGATAGAGCGCGAGCACAGCGATGATGTCTTCGAAACGGTCGGGCGCCAGCTTCTTCAGGAGCTTCTTCATGCCCTCCGATTCAACCTGGAAGATCGCCGTCGTATTGGCGTCCTTGAGAATCTGGTAAGCCGCCGGGTCGGTGAAGCCGAGCGACATGAGGTCGAGCTTCTCGCCGGTCATCCGGCGGATGTATTCGACGGCCAGTTCGATAATCGTCAGGTTGCGCAAACCGAGGAAGTCGAACTTGACCAGCCCGGCCTTCTCGACGTCATCCTTGTCGAACTGCGAGACCGGCGAGGCATCGCTGCCGGTGGCCTGGTAGATCGGGCAGAAATCGGTGATCTTGCCCGGCGCGATGAGCACCCCGCCGGCATGCATGCCGACATTGCGCGTCAAATCCTCAAGCCGGCTGGCCAGGTCGAACAGTTCGCGGACGGTTTCGCCATCGCCGTCGCCCTGCATCATTTCCTTGAGCTGCGGCTCCTGCTCCAGCGCCTCGGCCAGCGAGACCGGCTTGTTCTGGACAATCGGAATGAGCTTGGAAATCCGGTCGCACATCGAATAGGGCAGGCCGAATACGCGGCCGACGTCGCGGATCACCGCCTTCGACGACATGGTGCCGAAGGTGGCGATCTGGCTCACCGCATCGGCGCCGTAATGGCCGCGCACGTATTCGATGACGCGCCAGCGGTTGTCCTGGCAGAAGTCGATGTCGAAGTCGGGCATCGAAACCCGCTCTGGATTCAGGAAGCGCTCGAACAGCAGGGCATAGGCCAGCGGATCGAGGTCGGTAATGCGCAGGCTGTAGGCGACCAGCGAACCGGCGCCCGAACCCCGGCCCGGCCCGACCGGGACGCCGTTGTTCTTGGCCCAGTTGATGAAGTCGGCCACGATCAGGAAGTAGCCGGGGAAGCCCATCTGGACGATGGTGTTGCACTCGAAAACAAGGCGGTCGTCGTATTCCGGCCGCCGTTTGAGGCGCTCATCGGGATCGGGATACAACTCGGCAAGGCGGACTTCCAGTCCCTTCCTTGCCTCATCGACGAGGTATTCATCGATGGTCATGCCGGGCGGGATCGGGAAGTCGGGCAGGAAATTCTTGCCCAGGGTCATTTCGATATTGCAGCGCCGGGCGATTTCCAGCGAGTTTTCGAGTGCCTCGGGGAGATCGGCAAAGAGCTCGGCCATTTCGGCCTGCGTCTTGAAATACTGCTCCTCGGTATAGGTCTTCGGGCGCCGCGTGTCGCCCAGCACATAGCCCTCGGCGATGCAGACGCGCGCCTCGTGGGCGCGGAAGTCGTCGCGGTTCATGAACTGGACGGGGTGCGTGGCGACCAGCGGAATCCCCGTCTCGCCAGCCAGATCGGCCGTCTGCTGGACGATGGCTTCCTGCTGGGCCTGACCGTATCGCTGCACTTCGAGATAAAAGGCGCCAGGGAAGATGGCCTCCCAGGCCTTGGCCCGCTCGCCGGCCAGATCGAAATTGCCGTTCAGCAAGGCTTCGCCGACATCGCCCAGATGCGCCCCTGAGAGCGCAATCAAGCCATCACAGCCAATTTCAGCAAACCAGTCGCGGCTGATTTCCGCCCGGTCGCGCCGCCCTTCGACCAGGTAGGCGCGGGTCAGCAATTCGCACAACTGCTGGTAGCCACGCCGGTTACGCGCCAGCAGCAGCAGGCGACAGGCGTCCTCGGGCGACTCCGGGTTGGCGATCCAGACATCCGCCCCGGCAATCGGCTTGACCCCCTTGCTGCGCGCCCCGGTGTAGAACTTGACCAGCCCGAACAGGTTGCCGAGATCGGTCAACGCCATGGCCGGCATGCCATCACCGGCCGCCCGCTTGACAGCATCACCGATGCGGACGATGCCATCGGTGACGGAATATTCGGAATGGAGGCGGAGGTGGACGTAGCGCGGGGGATTCATCAGACAGATTTTACCGCGCCAGCGGGTGACAGTCCGCGCCGCGTTGGGCTAGATTAGCGGTTTCGAATAAGAATCCGGAGACCCACATGAGCCAAGAAGAACCCCTCGTCCTGCGCAGCGACCGTGCCGATGGCCTGACCACGCTGACCCTGAACCGTCCCGGCCAGTTCAACTCACTGTCGAAGGACATGCTGAGCGCCCTGCAAGCCGAACTCGATGCCATCGCCGCCACCGAGAGCGTTCGCGTCGTCGTCATCGCCGGGGCCGGCAAGGCCTTTTGCGCCGGCCACGACCTCAAGGAAATGCGCGGCAACCACAGCAAGGCGTTCATGCAGTCGCTGTTCAAACAGTGCGGCGAATTGATGCTCAGCATCACCCGCATGCCGCAACCGGTCATTGCCCGCGTTCATGGCATTGCCACGGCAGCCGGCTGCCAACTGGTCTCGATGTGCGATCTCGCCGTCGCTGCCGATGTTGCCAAGTTCGCTGTCTCCGGCATCAATGTCGGCCTCTTCTGCTCGACCCCGGCGGTTGGCCTGGCGCGCAACCTGGGACGCAAGGCGGCGCTCGAAATGCTGCTCACCGGCGAATTCATCGACGCCATGGAAGCCCGCGCCAAGGGGCTGGTCAATCGCGTCGTCCCGGCCGATGCACTCGATGCTGAAATCGAGCGTCTGGCCGGCAACATCCTCGGCAAGAGCGCCGTCGCCATCCGCATGGGCAAGGGCATGTTCTACAAACAGCTGGAAATGGGCCTGAGCGAAGCCTACGCCTATGCCGGTGAGGTCATGGCCTGCAACATGATGAGCGAGGATGCCGGCGAAGGCATCGACGCCTTCATGCAAAAGCGCAAGCCGGAATACAAGGGCTGCTGACCGGCGGGCTTCGGGAAGCGGGTTAGAATTCCGGCCCATGTCGCCTCCTGCCCGCCCTCTCCTCTTGCTGCTCTTCATCGGCGCCTTCGCCGCAGCCCAGTGGCGGGCGCCAGCCCCCGCCGCGACAAGCTTTTCGTCACCGCCAGCCGCGGCGCCCTCGGCATTGCCGGCGCTTTTCGTCAGCCAGATGCTGTGGCGCGAGAATGAAACAGCAGCCGCCCCCAATCTGACGGAACTGCCCGATGGCCGTATCGCCGCGACCTGGCTGGCCGGCACCGCCGATGCCATGAGCGTCCGCTTCAGCCTGCGCCATCGTGAAGGCTGGTCCAGGCCGGTGATTATCGCCAGCCAATCCAGCACGGCAGGCGGCACCTTCGCCCAGATCGGCTCGCTCGGCAAACCGGTCATTCACGCCGAGGGAAGCTGGCTGCACCTTTGGTATGCCAGCAGCACCGTGGCCGACTCGATCAACCACAGCGTGTCGACCGATGGCGGCAAGACCTGGACCAAGCCGGCCCGCCTGCAGACTTCACCATTCGCCAATTTCGGCGGCTCGGTCCGCACCGCCCCGCTGCCGCTGGCCGATGGCGGACTCGGGCTGCCGATCAACCACGACTTCATCGGTCAGCGAGGCGAATGGCTGCGCCTGTCGTCGACCGGGCAAATTCTTGCCAAATCCCGCCTGCCTGGCGCCGGGCATCCGGCCGTCGCCATCATCAAGGACGAGCAAGCCGTTGCCTTCCTGCGCGACACCGGATCAAGCCCCAACACCCTCAGGGCCATGGCGACAGCCGATAGCGGTGCGCACTGGCAGCCGGGAGAAGCCCTCGCTACGGTCAATCCCAACGCCCCGGTCGCCCTGCTCCGCCTGAAGAGCGGCCGCCTGCTCCTGGCCGGCAATCCCCCGACCGGCCGTCAGGCCATCCTGCTCTGGCTATCGGCCGACCAGGGCAAGACCTGGCAGGAAATGCGTACGGTCGAATCCGCCCCCGACGGCGGCGCCGACTATGGCAATCCATCCCTTCTGCTCGGCCGCGATGGCCGCATTCATCTCGCCTACGACTGGCGACAGCAGGGCATCAAGCATGTCGTCTTCAGCGAAGCCTGGATAGACGGAGGACAGCCATGAACGCCCTGGCCGCCTACGGACTCCTCGCCCACAGCCTGATTTTCGGCGCCCTGGCCGTGCTCATCCCGCTCGGTGAGCTACGCACCCGCGTTGCCCTGGCCGCCACCACGCTCTCCCTGCTGGTCGGCATTGCACCGGGCATGCACGCGCTTTTCGGCACACCGTCGCTGACCCTCGTGGCACTGGCGGTTCTTCAACTGGCCGATAAAACGCCATCGCCCTTCACTCACCGACCGGCCCTGGGCCTGCTCGTCTTTGCCCTGCCTTTTTATGCCGCGTCGCTCGGCTTCGGTTCCTTCGATCCGTATGCCCTCGGCTACCAGCCGACCCTGCTCCTCACCGCACTGCTGCCGCTGGGTCTGTTCTTGTGGTGGAAACGACAGGATAGCTGGCTGGCGATACTCGCAGTCGATCTCGCCGGCTACGCCAGCGGTGTTTTCGCCAATCTGTGGGATGTCCTGCTCGACCCGCTGCTGGTACTGCTGGCACTCATCGTCGTGCTGCGCCAGCAGGTCATCCGCTTTATCGCGTCAAGGCGTCGCTGATCAGGCGGCGGATGCTGCCGGCCTCGAAGGGCTTGTCGCAGATGGCCGAAACACCGGCACGCTCGACGGCGGCCAGACGCCCCATGTTCTGCTCGCTGGTCACCATGAGCACCGGCACTTCGGCCTGCCAGCTTTGCGTGCGGATATATTCGGTCAGTTCACGACCATCCATTTCCGGCATGTTGTAGTCGGTGATGACGAGATCAACCATGGCCTGCTCGAGATAGGCCACGGCTTCCTTGCCATTGGTCGCCTCGGTGATGCGCTCGATGCCCAGCTCGGTCAGCAGCCGACGCAGATGGCGGCGCGACGACAGGCTGTCATCGACGACGAGGACGCGCAGGTTCTCGATTTCGGAGACATCCAGGTCTTCCGGCGGGTTCAGGTAGTCGGCGGCGGCATAGAGAGCGCGCGAGAGCTGCTCTTCGTCGAAGGGCTTGGCGACGATGCTGCAGGCACCGGACTGGCGCACGGGTTCAAGCACCTGCGGCCGGGTCTCGCTGGAAACGAGGATGAAAGGTACCGTTTCAAGATCCTCGTCGGCGCGCATGGCAGAGACCAGATCGGTCCCCGCCATATCGGGCAGATAGAGACTGCTGATCACGATGACGCCGGCGCTTTCGGACTTCAGCGAGAGCAACGCAGCACTGGCCGTGTCCACCGTGGTGACTTTCCTGACGCCCTGGTGCTCAAGCATGCGGCTGACCAGATGCGCCTGCATATTGGATGGCTCGACGAGCAGAATGGACAGGTCGGCCAGGGAGGTAGTCAGCGCCATGCGATCACTCCGCAACGTAGGGGAATGATTGCACTATAGCAGCGGGCAGCCCGGCTCGGGCCACCCGGATTAGCCTTTAGCGCGCCAGACGGCTGGCGATATCGGCAACGCGCTGGCCGTAGCGCCTGGCGGTATCGAGATCGCCTTGCGGAATCTCGTCGACACTGGCATCGGACGGCGAGCGGACGAGCAAACCGACCGAGCCGCCGAGATGATTCACATCCGCATGCGTGGCCGCCTTGCTGTTGGCCGGCAGCATGCCGAGGCTGACCCACAGGCCGCCGTGTTGCGAGGCCAGCGTCTGCAACTGGATCATCGTCGCGCCCTTGTCGCCGACCGGGCTGGCGCTGTTGGTGAAGCCGCCGAACACCTTGTCCTGCCAGGCGCGGCCGTACCAGGGCTTGGACGAGGCATCGGCAAACTTCTTGAACTGCCAGCTCGGGCCGCCCATGTAGGTCGGTGTGCCGAAGATGATGGCATCGGCCGCCGCCAGTTTTTCCCAGCCACCTTCGGGCAGGTTGCCTTCGGCATCGATGGCCAGCAACTCGGCAGCGGCACCTTCCGCGACGACTTCGGCAACGCGTTTGGTATGGCCGTAGCCGGAGTGATATACGACAACTGTCTTGCTCATGCTGTTTTCCTTTTTGAGTTTGTTGGGGTGGGGTCAGGCAACAGGCGGCAGGTCGAAGAGCAGAAACTCAACCTCTTCACTCGCCAGAAACTGGAGTGCGGTTTCATCGGCAATCTTGGCGCCATCGCCGGCCACCAGCTTTTTGCCATTCAATTCCAGCGCACCGTAAATTACCTGGACATAGGCCAGCCGGCCTGTTGGCAGGCGGTAAGCGATGCTTTCGCCGGGCGCCAGCAGGCTGGCCCACAGGCGGGCATCCTGGCCGATGGTCGTGCTGCCCTCGGCGCCATCCGGCGAAGCGACCAGCCGCCAGCGGCCGCGCAGCTCGTCTAGCGGCAGAGCCTGCTGCTCATAGCTGGCGGGCGTACCGCGCTGCGCCGGCTCTATCCAGATTTGCAGCAGATGCGTTTCTTCATCCGCCGATGGATTGGCCTCGCTGTGCAGAATTCCCTTGCCGGCCGTCATGCGCTGCACCTCACCGCGCCGGATGACCCCGCCGTGGCCCAGACTGTCCTTGTGCTCGAGCGAGCCGGACAGGATGTAGGTGACGATTTCCATGTCGCGATGGCCGTGCCGACCGAAACCGGTACCCGGCGCCACGCGGTCCTCGTTGATGACGCGCAAGGCACCCCAACCCATTTGCTCGGGATCGTAATAGTCGGCAAAGGAAAAACTGTGCTTGGCGCGCAGCCAGCCATGATCGGCAGTGCCGCGTTCGGCAGAAGGTCGAAGCTGGATCATTGCAGTCTCCTTGTGAATGAATCGTAATGCTTAGTCGCCATGTTAATCATTGAGTTCATGAATAAATAGCGAATAATTACGAGCTTATCGTTTAATATTTTTCACATGAAAATATCGCTCGATTTGCTGCTCGTTCTCGATGCCATCGAACGCCATGGCAGCTTCACCGCGGCAGCCGCCTCACTGCATCGCGTCCCCTCGGCGCTGTCGCACGCCATTGCCAAGCTGGAGGGCGATCTCGGCATCACGCTATTCCAGCGCGAAGGGCGCCGCGCCACGTTGAACGAAGCCGGACGCACATTGCTCGACGATGGCCGCCACCTGCTGCGCGCCGCCAGCGAACTGGAACGCCGCGTCCAGCGCATCGCCGACGGCTGGGAAGCTGAACTGCGCATCGCCATCGACGCCGTCATCCCGATCGAACGCTTCTTCCCCCTGCTCAAGCGCTTTTATGCCGCCGGCTGCAGCACCCAGATCAGGCTCTCCGGCGAAGTTCTCGGCGGCACCTGGGATGCCCTCGCCACCGGCCGCGCCGACCTCGCCATCGGCGCCCCGGGCGACCCACCATCGCGCAGCGGCATCGCCACCCGCCTGCTGTGCACACGCACCGACTTCGTTTTCGCCATTGCCCCGGACCACCCGCTAGCCACCTGGGAAGGCACCATCCCGAGCAGCGAACTGCTCCAGCACCGCGCCATTGTCATCGCCGACACCTCGCAGGAACTCGACGCCCGCACCATCGGCGTGCTTGAAGGGCAGGACATCCTGCGCGTCCCCGACATCCGCGCCAAACTCGCCGCCCAGATCGCCGGACTCGGCATAGGCCACCTGCCCCGCTGGCTGGCCGAACCGGAAATCGCCGCCGGGAGACTGCTCGAAAAAACCCTCGCCACGACACGCCCGGCCATCCCATTGCACACAGCCTGGCGCAGCCGGCAAGACGGCAAGGCGCTTCAGTGGTTTATCGAAGAACTGAACAAGGCTGAAGTCACTGGAGTGCTGACGGAAGGGCTGTAAGGCCGCAGAGCGGCTTTAGTTACGGTTGTCATCAGGCAGGGTTTGACCACGAGCGGAAGCGCGCCTCAACCTATGCTAAATTCATCATCAAATTGAATTTTAGCCAGGAGCCACTGTGAACCGTTTGAGTGACAGGGAGATTGCCGAGGAAGCAGCACGTCTTCGTGTCGCAGCTCTCGATCCACTGAATAGTGACAGCGGCATCTCTCAGTCAGCAGTCAAAGACTCCAGCAATGGAAAACCACCGAAGAAGAGGCTGATCCAGGAAAGCATTGAGCAATGCGCCTCACAACGAGGCGTAATTTTTGAAGTTCAGCCTTGCCCCCTCTTGATCACCCCGAGTTGCCTACCCGGCCTCAACCCACTTGATGATCGCCTGCCATTGCTCGATGTCCCGCTCGGCACGTGACGGCGGGAGGTCGAAGAGGGTCATGCCGGCGGCGGTGGCTTGCACATAGACCTGCGTGTCGCGCAGGTAAGCCAGTACCGGCAGGTCGAAGGTGGCGAAGAAGCGTTCGAGTTCGCCGGCGGCGCGGGTTCGTGCATCGACCCGCATGCCGATCACCGCGACGTCGACCTTACCCTTGCGGATAGCCTTTTCGGCGAGCAGTTCGGTGAGGAAATGGCGCGTTGCCAGCATGTCGAACATCGAGGGCTGGACCGGAACGATGACCCGCGTGGACAGTTTGAGGACACGTTCGAGCAGCTTGCCGTGCAGGCCGGCCGGGGTGTCGAGGACGACATGCGAGGTGCCCTTGGGCGGCCGGGAGACCTTGTCTTCGCCGACTTCCCAGGTGTCGATGGTGGGCAGGGCGAAGGGGCGGATGCCCAGCCATTCGCGGGATGATTGCTGGCGGTCGATGTCGCCGAGCATGACTTCGTTTCCCTTGTTGGCGAAATAGCCGGCCAGATTGGTGGCCAGCGTGCTTTTGCCGGAGCCGCCCTTGGGATTGGCGACGAGAAAGGCTTTCATGCCGAGGCTTCCTTCTTGTCGAGGATGTGGCGGACCAGATTGACGTGTTCGCGCAGGGTGTAGACGAGATCGGTGAAGCCGAGCGGGATGTGCAGGGCGCTGGCCTCCTCTTCGATGACATCCAGTCGATTCCGGTAATCGGCGAGTTTGGCTGGCTCGAAGCGGTGCTTGAGGTCGTCTTCAAGGAATTTGAGCTCGCCGTAGCAGCGGAAAATCTTGGAACGGACGCGCCAGTTATAAATCGCCGGCGCCACCTTGAGCAGGGGGATGAGCAGCATGAAGACCGGGACCAGCATGACGATCAGCCGGTCGACCAGAACCGCCAGCCAGAACGGCAGGTAGCGCTGCAGGAAGGATGGCCCGGACTTGAAGTAGCGCTCCGCCTCGGGCGAGAGCGGCAGCATCTGGTCCTTGTAGGACGGAAACTCGCCGGCATCCTGGAAGAAGCCGGATTTGCCATGCACTTCGCTGGTCGCCTGAAGCAGCAGCGCCTGCAGGGCCGGGTGCAGGTCGTCGCGGACGATCAGGTTGGCGGTCGGGGCCAGCACCTTGATGTCGTCGGGCGGAAAATCGCGGACCAGATCGACGACGCCGCGCGGGAAAGTCAGCTTGGTCAGGAAAGGGAAGCGGCGCTGGTAGGCGCGATCCTGGGCAAAGCTCATGAGCTTGATGCCGGGTGAGCGGATCAGCACCTGGACGACCGGCGCGGTTTCGGCGGCGATGATGAAGGCGGCGTCGATCCGTCCCTGCTGGAGTTCTTCTGCCGCCTTCAGGCCAGCCAGCGGCACCAGATGGTCACCGGCGGGAATCTCGTTGGCGTCCAGCAACTGCTGCGCCAGCTGGCGCACGCCCGATCCTTCCTGGCCAATGGCGATGCGTTTGCCTTTCAGTTCGGTCAGGCGCGTCAGCGGTTTCTCGCCGCGATAGAAAACCCAGACCGGCTCGTAGAAGACACTGCCCAGCGAAAGCAGGCCGGACTCGTCGGCGGCATCCGGATCGGCCCTGGGCGGCACAACCCCGCCCTGAACGAAACCGATCTGCGCCTCGTCATTGCTCAGGCGCGCCATATTCTCCAGCGACCCGGCCGACGCCCTGACTTCGAGCGTGACGCCGTTCTTCGCCAGGATGCTCGCGTAGCGCTGGGCGAACTGGTAGTAGGCGCCACTTTCGCCGCCCGTGCTGATGACGATCTTTTTTGGCGGCGCCGGTTCGACAAACTGGTAGGCCACCGCAAAGCCAATCCCGGCAAGCAGGATGACCCACCAGGCCGTGGCGAAGAGGTCGCGCAGCGAGAGCAGTCCGGCCTTTATTTTCGCCATCATGGCAGCAGGATCGTCGAGCCCGTGGTCTTGCGCGCCTCGAGGTCACGATGGGCCTGAGCCGCATCCTTGAGGGCGTAAGTCTGGTTCACCTCGATCTTGACCTGCCCGGCGACCACGACATCGAACAGTTCACCACCCAGCGCGACGAGGTCCTCGCGCTTGGCCGTGTAGTTCATCAGGGTCGGGCGCGTCACATACAGGGAGCCCTTTTGCGAGAGCAGGATGAGGTCGAGCGGCGGCACCGGGCCGGAAGCATTGCCGAAGGAAACCATCATGCCCATGGGGCGCAGGCTGTCGAGCGAGCCGGCAAAGGTATCCTTGCCGACGCCGTCATAGACGACGGCAACGCCTTCGCCATTGGTGATTTCACGAACCCGCTGGGCGAAATTTTCAGTGCTGTAGTTGATCACGTGATGGCAGCCATGCGCCTTGGCCAGTTCGGCCTTGGCCGGCGAACCCACCGTGCCGATCACCGTTGCACCGAGCGCGCGCGCCCACTGGCAGGCGATCAGCCCGACACCGCCGGCAGCAGCCTGGATAAGCACGGCATCGCCGGGCTTGACGCGATAGGTCTGGCGCAACAAGTAGGCTGCGGTCAGCCCTTGCAGCATCATCGCGGCACCGGTTTCAAAGGAAATCGCATCCGGCAGCTTGAGCAAACGATGCGCCGGGATGTTGCGGATCTCGGCATAGGCGCCAAGCGGCCCGCCGGCATAGGCGACGCGGTCGCCCACCTTGAGTTCGCTGACGCCCTCGCCCACGGCCTCGACGACACCGGCACCTTCCATGCCGATGCCCGAAGGCAGGGTCAGGGGATAGAGGCCGGTACGGTGGTAAACATCGATGTAATTGAGGCCGACAGCGCCATGACGAACAGTCGCTTCGCCGGGGGCCGGCGCCGGCAGATCGATCGATTCCCAGGACAGCACTTCCGGGCCGCCGTGTTGGTGAAGGCGAATGGCGTGGGGCATGGTGGTCTCCGTCTGATTATTTTTGCGAGGTAACGAGGTTATCACCGCGCCGACCTTCGATCTACCGCAAGCCGGCGCTATTGCTCAAACCGGTGTCAGCTTGGCGTACTCCAGGGCCAGCCACTTCATGCCGCTGCCACCGAAATTGATCTGGACACGGGCATCGGCTCCGCGCCCTTCGGTCGACACGATGACGCCCACGCCAAACTTGGCGTGCTCGACCGTCTGCCCGACACGCAGGCCGCCAGCCGCCACCGGCTCGGCGTAGCCGCCGCCGAACGAGCCGAAAGCCGGAAAGGCAGCCGCCGGCGCGGCCTTCTTGTTCAGCTTGAGCAGCAGGTTTTCGGGGATTTCGTCCAGGAAGCTGGATGGCACGCAATACCGTGTCTGGCCGTGCAGCATGCGGGTCTGGGCGCAGGAGACATAGAGGCGCTGGCGGGCGCGGGTGACGGCGACGTACATGAGCCGGCGCTCCTCCTCCAGCCCGTCCTTGCCCGCATTGATCGAGTTTTCGTGCGGGAACAGGCCCTGCTCCAGACCGGTGATGAAGACCACGTCGAACTCCAGACCCTTGGCGGCATGCACCGACATCAGCTGGACAGCCTCCTGGCCTTCGCCGGCCTGATGCTCACCGGCTTCGAGCGAGGCCAGGGTAAGGAAGGAAACCAGCGCACCGCCTTCGCCGATGGCGCCTTCGTCATCGATGAAGGTGGCGGCGGCGTTGATCAGTTCGTCCAGATTCTCCAGCCGGTCCTGACCTTCCTTGTCGGTCCGGTAATGCTGGGCGAGACCGGATTTTTCGATGATGTGCTCGACCATTTCGGGCAGCGGCAGACCTTCGGTTTCGTGGCGCAGCGCCTCGATCAGGCGAATGAAGGCACCCACCGTCTGGCCGGCCTTGCCGCTCAGCGAGGCGGCGGCATTGTAGAGGCTGGAATTGGTCTGGTGGGCGATGGCCTGGAGGTTTTCCAGCGAACGCGCACCGATGCCGCGCGTCGGGAAATTGACGACGCGCAGGAAGGCCGTGTCGTCGTCGGGATTGCCGAGCAGGCGCAGGTAGGCCAGGGCATGCTTGATTTCCTGGCGCTCGAAGAAGCGCAGGCCGCCATAGACCTTGTACGGCACGTTCTTCGTGAACAGCTCGTTTTCGAGCACCCGTGACTGCGCGTTGGAGCGGTAGAGCAGCGCAATCTGCGTCGGCGAGATGCCATCGCGGACCAGTTCGCGGATTTCCTCGACGACAAAGCGCGCCTCGTCGAGGTCGGAATAAGCCTCGAAGGCCCGGATCGGCTCGCCCTCGCCAGCATCGGTCCACAGATTCTTGCCCAGGCGCTCGCGGTTATTCTTGATGATGGCGTTGGCCGCCGTCAGGATATTGCCGTGCGAACGGTAGTTCTGCTCCAGCCGGATGACATTGCCACCGGCGTAATCGCGCTCGAAATCGCGCATGTTGCCGACTTCGGCACCGCGGAAGGCGTAGATGCTCTGATCGTCGTCACCCACGGCAAAGACCTTGGCGCCGCCCCCGGCCAGCAATTTCAGCCAGGCATATTGCAGTTTGTTGGTGTCCTGCACCTCATCGACGAGGATGTAGCGGAAGCGTTCCTGGTAGTGTTTTTGCAAAGGTTCGTTGCGCTGCAGCAATTCGTAACAGCGCAACAAGAGCTCGGCAAAATCGACCACGCCCTCGCGATTGCACTGGTTTTCATATTCGGCGTACAACTCGACGCGCTTTTGCGTGTAATTGTCATAAACCTCGGCCTGCGCCGCCCGCACGCCCTGCTCCTTGTGGGCATTGATGAAGTGGCACAACTCGCGTGGCGGGTACTTCTCATCGTCGACATTGAGATTCTTCAGAAGCCGCTTGACCATCGCCAACTGGTCCGCCGAATCCAGGATCTGGAAGGTTTGCGGCAGCCCGGCTTCACGGTAATGGGCGCGCAAGAGGCGATTGCACAGGCCGTGAAAAGTGCCTATCCACATGCCCCGCGTATTGATCGGCACGAGGCTCGCCAAACGCGCCGTCATCTCCTTCGCCGCCTTGTTGGTGAAGGTCACGGCCAGCACGCCATGCGGCCCGACCTGACCGACCGACATGAGCCAGGCGATGCGCGTGGTGAGCACCCGGGTCTTGCCGCTACCCGCCCCGGCGAGGATCAGGGCATGTACGGGCGGTAGCGTAACCGCTTGAAGTTGCGGAGAATTCAGATTTGCAAGGAGATCGGACATTGAGTCTCTAGTGGTTAGTCATGAGTGATTGGCAGACCCGGGCTGGCTACCGGTAAATTGGTCTGGCCAATAAGTTGCGTTTGTACAACGAATACTACAATCGCGCGCATTTTTTCACAGTCATAAGCAGAGTGGACCCTTATACTTGGCTAAAAATATATTGCAGTGCACAAAACTATTAGCCCAATGGGCAGTCCCAACTCACAGTAGCTAACGCTACTTAACAAGGAGAATCAGCATGAACAGCATGAATGCACCGAAGATCCTGCCCTGGATCGCCCGCAAGGCCGGCATCAGCGACGAGCTTGCGCTCAAGCTGTGGCGCCGTGCCGTCAGCGAAGCAGAGTATCTCACCGGCAAAACCGAAGGTTCCGCTTACTACGGCCTGGCTGTTGATCGCTTTCTGACGATCGTCGAGGACGAAGTCGGCAAGGCGACATCCTACAACCTGACGCCCGCCCCGCAACTGTCGTGGATGTGGCGCCACCAGTCCCGGATGTCCCTGCTCTCACTGGCAGCCACCCAGAACGCCTACCGTTACTGGCAGAACACCTGGGAAGGTATCTACCCGCAAAAAAAAGCGGCGTGACCGGGCGGCAATAAGCTGATCCCCGCTGAGGCAGCGCGTGCAGGCGCCGCCTCAGCGCCATCCGGTCACTGATTCATTCCGGGCTGCGGGCGCCAATCCCGCGTTGTTCCGCTTTGTCCTTATCGCCGAGGAGTCGGGGTCAACCGGTATAATTCGCGGTTACTCCGATCTTCAGCGAATGAACCCCGCCATGCCCATGCAGGACAAATACACACCGGCCGACATCGAGCGCGCCGCCCAGCAACACTGGGACAACACCGGCGCCGCGCGCGCCGTCGAGGACAGCAGCAAACCCAAGTACTACTGCCTGTCGATGTTCCCCTACCCCTCGGGCAAGCTGCACATGGGGCATGTCCGCAATTACACCATCGGCGACGTGCTCTCCCGCTTCCACAAGATGCAGGGCTACAACGTGCTGCAGCCGATGGGCTGGGACGCCTTCGGCATGCCGGCCGAAAATGCTGCACTGCAAAATAACGTACCGCCCGCTGGGTGGACGTATTCCAACATCGATTACATGCGGACCCAGCTCAAGTCGCTCGGCTTCGCCATCGACTGGGAACGCGAATTCGCCACCTGCACCCCCGAGTACTACCGCTGGGAGCAGTGGCTGTTCACCCGCCTCTACGAAAAGGGCCTGGTCTACAAGAAGCTCGGCACCGTGAACTGGGATCCGGTCGATCACACCGTGCTCGCCAACGAGCAGGTCATCGACGGCCGCGGCTGGCGCTCTGGCGCACTCATCGAGAAGCGCGAGATCCCCATGTATTACATGAAGATCACCGCCTACGCCGAAGAACTGCTGTCTGAGCTCGACAATCTGCCGGGCTGGCCGGAGCAGGTTCGCCTGATGCAGAAAAACTGGATCGGCAAGAGCACCGGCGTGCGCTTCGCATTCCCGCTGGCTGACAATGCCGACGAAAAGCTGTGGGTCTTCACCACCCGCGCCGACACCATCATGGGCGTCACCTTCGTCGCCGTCGCCGCCGAACACCCGCTGGCCACCCGTGCTGCGCAGAACAAACCGGAACTCGCCGCCTTCATCGAGGAATGCAAGAAGGGCGGCGTCGCCGAAGCCGACATCGCCACGATGGAAAAGAAGGGCATGCCGACCGGCATCTACGTCACCCATCCGCTGACCGGCCAGCAGGTCGAAGTCTGGGTCGGCAACTACGTGCTGATGAGCTACGGCGACGGTGCCGTGATGGCCGTACCGGCCCACGACGAGCGCGATTTCGCCTTCGCCCTGAAATACAACCTGCCGATCAAGCAGGTCGTCGCCGTGGACGGTGAAACTTCCTTCAGCCATGAAGCCTGGGCCGAGTGGTACGCCGACAAGCAACGCGGCATCCTGGTCAATTCCGGCAAGTACGATGGCCTCGCTTACGAAGCCGCCGTCGATGCCATCGCCGCCGACCTCGCCGCCCAGAACCTGGGCGACAAGAAGGTGCAGTTCCGCCTGCGCGACTGGGGGATTTCCCGCCAGCGTTATTGGGGCTGCCCGATTCCCATCATCCACTGCAAGACCTGCGGCGACGTACCGGTCCCGGATGACCAGTTGCCGGTTGTCCTGCCCGAGAATGTCGAAATCACCGGCGCCGGTTCGCCGCTTGCCAGAATGCCCGAGTTCTACGAGTGCGCCTGCCCGAAATGCGGCGGCGCAGCGCGGCGCGAAACCGACACGATGGACACCTTCTTCGAGTCGTCCTGGTACTTCCTGCGCTATGCCTGCCCGGACAATGCCACGGCCATGGTCGACGAGCGCGTCCAGTACTGGTGCAAGGGCGGTATCGACCAATATATCGGCGGTATCGAACACGCCATTCTTCACCTTTTGTATTCGCGCTTCTTCACCAAGCTGATGCGCGATGTCGGCCTCATCGGCGATCTCGGCGAACCCTTCGCCAATCTGCTGACGCAGGGCATGGTCGTCGCCCCGACCTTCTACCGCGATCTCGATGGCGGCAAGAAGCTGTGGATCAACCCGGCCGAGGTGGATGTCGTCACCGACGAACGCGGTCGACCGACCGGCGCCACGCTCAAGGCCGACGGTCTGCCGGTGGTCATCGGCGGCACCGAGAAAATGTCGAAGTCGAAGAACAACGGCGTCGACCCGCAATCGCTGATCGAACAATACGGCGCCGATACGGCCCGCCTCTTCATCATGTTCGCCTCGCCGCCCGACCAGTCGCTGGAATGGTCCGACGCCGGCGTCGAAGGGGCTTACCGCTTCCTGCGCCGCCTGTGGAAGACGACCTACGATCACGTCCAGGCCGGTCTCGTCTCGGCCAGCGTCGCCCAGGCCGAGCTGTCGCCGGCCCAGGCCGACCTGCGCCGCAAGCTGCACCAGACCATGGGCAAGGTGGCCGACGATTACGGCCGGCGCAAGCAGTTCAATACCGCTATCGCCGCCGTCATGGAACTGCTCAACGCCTACGACAAGTGCGAGCTCGGCGATGCCGCTGGCCGTGCCCTCGCCCAGGAAACGCTGGAAAGTGCCGCGCTGCTGCTCTTCCCCATCGTCCCGCACATCGGCCAGGCGCTCTACGCCGAACTGAAGCCGGGTCTCGATGCCGGTTCGCAAGCCTTCCCCAAGGCCGACCCGGCAGCCCTCAAGCAGGACGAAATCGAGCTCATGGTGCAGGTCAATGGCAAGCTGCGCGGTTCCATCCGCGTCGCCGCTGAAGCCGACAAGGCGAGCATCGAAACGGCTGCGCTGGCCTCGGAAGGCGCCGTCAAGTTCATGGAAGGCAAGCCGGCCAAGAAGGTCGTCGTCGTGCCGGGCCGTCTGGTCAATATCGTCGTATAAGGAAAGCCGTCATGCGTTCGCCGCTCCGCCTGCTTCTCGCCCTGATCATCGCCGCCACCATCGCCGGGTGCGGCTTCCATCTGCGTGGCGTGGGCAGCGGCAACCTGCCCTACAAGACGATGTATATCGCCTTGCCGGACACGGCTGACGTCAGTATCTGGCTGCAACGCTACATCCGGGCCAGTGGCAGCACCCTGATAGTCGACGACGCCAAATCGGCCGAGGCCATCTTCCAGCAGCTGGGCGACAGTCGCCAGAAGAACATTCTCAGCGTCAACGCCCAGGGCCGTGTGCGCGAATACCGCCTGCAGCTGACCTACACCTTCCGGGTGGTCAACCAGAAGGGGCAGGTGCTGGTCCCGGCCAACGAAGTCGCCCTGACCCGTGATATTTCTTTCGACGACTCCAACGTCCTCGCCAAGGATCTCGAAGAAGGCCTGCTCTGGCGTGACATGAACAATGATCTGGTCAATCAGATCATGCGCCGCCTGAGCATCGTCAAGCCGAAGAATCCCGACCTCGAAGACGAAGAATAATGTTGCTCAAGGGCGACCAGCTGGCGAGCCATCTCGAACGCGAGCTGCGCCCGCTCTACGTCCTCTACGGCGACGATCCGCTGCTCGTCATTGAGGCAGCCGACGCCATCCGCGCCAAGTCGCGGCAGCAAGGCTACAGCGAGCGCGAAGTGCTGACCGTCCTGCCGCAGTTCGACTGGGGCCAGCTTCTGGCTGCTGGCGGCAACATGTCCTTGTTCGGCGACAAAAAACTGATCGACTTGCGCATTCCCACCGGCAAGCCGGGCAAGGAAGGCAGCGCGGCGCTGCAGCAATGGTGTCAGAACCTGTCGATGGACAATCTTCTGCTCATCACCCTGCCCGAACTCGACTGGCGCGAGGAAAAGGCCGTCTGGTTCACGGCGCTGGTCAATGCCGGCGTCGCCATCAAACTGATCGCTCCGCCGCTGGCCGAACTGCCGGGCTGGATCGCCGGCCGCCTGCGTCGCCAGCAGCAGGGCGCCGATCTGGAAAGCCTCAAGTTCATCGCCGAGCGCGTCGAAGGCAACCTGCTCGCCGCGCACCAGGAAATCCAGAAACTCGGCCTGCTCTACCCGACTGGACAGTTGAGCCTGGCCCAGATTCGCGACGCTGTGCTCAATGTCGCCCGCTACGACATCGACGGCCTGCGCGAAGCCCTGCTCTCGGGCGACATCGCCCGCCTGACCCGGACACTCGACGGCCTCATGCAGGAAGGCGAAGCGCCGCCGCTGGTGCTTTGGGCAATGAGCGAAGAGATCAGGGCGCTGACCATCATTCGCGCCGGCATGGATGCTGGCAAACCGGTCGACATGCTGCTCAAGGATGCGAAAGTCTGGGGACCGCGCGCCAATCCGGTAAAGAAAGCCTTGCAGCGCCTGTCAACCACGGCACTGGAAGCGGCGCTGCAACATGCCGGCAAGATCGACCGACTGGCCAAGGGCATCGGTCACGGCAATATCTGGGAAGAATTCCTGCGGCTCGGCCTGCGCCTCGCCGCCACGAAATAATCAGGCCACTTTAGGGTCGGCAGCAGGAGCGTCCGGCTCCAGGTCTTCCCAGATGCAGCTGCACTCGCTACGGACGTCATGCAGCCCCGGCTTGGTCTTCTCCTGCACCAGGCACTCGCCTTCACATTCCTCGGAAACCACGACCAGCTTCATCTCGGCGTCCACATGCCGTTCGCCGTCCCAGAAGCTACACGTCGCGCAGACCTTGACCTCGGTCGGCAATATCAATTTTTCTGCCATCTTGTCCTCAACGGAAAGCCCTGTTGTCGTTGCGGATAAGAGTTTACCCGGTTACGGAAGTTCCCGTTTATTTGTCTGGCTATAATGTTCCTTTGCTCCGCACGAAGAACACCATGGATATCAAGGAATACATGCAGACCGTCGGCCGTCAGGCCCGCGCCGCCTCGCGCCGCCTGGCTTCGGCTTCGACCGCCGAGAAGAACGCCGCATTGCTCGCCATCGCTGCCGCCATCCGCCGCGACAAGGCAGCCCTGGTCGCGGCCAATCAGGAAGACCTGGCTGCCGCCCGCGCTGCCGGCCTGGAAAGCGCCATGCTCGACCGCCTGACCCTCTCCGAAAAAGGCGTGGACAGCATGGCCGACGGCGTCGAACAGGTTGCCACGCTGGCCGATCCGATCGGCGAAATGGGCGAATTCAAGTACCAGCCGTCCGGCATCCAGGTCGGCAAGATGCGCGTGCCGCTTGGCGTCATCGGCATCATTTACGAAGCCCGTCCGAACGTCACGGCCGACGCTGCTGCCCTCTGCCTGAAATCCGGCAACGCGGCCATCCTGCGCGGCGGATCGGAAGCCATCCGCTCCAACCGCGCCATCGCCGCGCTGGTTCAGGAAGGCCTGCAGGCTGCCGGTCTGCCGGCTGATGCCGTGCAGGTCATCAACACCACCGACCGCGCTGCGGTTGGCGAACTGATCACGATGCGCGAATTCGTCGACGTCATCGTGCCGCGTGGCGGCAAGGGCCTGATCGCCCGCCTGCTGGCCGAATGCCGCGTGCCGATGATCCAGCACCTCGACGGCAACTGCCACGTCTATCTCGAAGAAGAAGCCGATCCGAACAAGGCGCTGAAGATCGTCGAGAACGCCAAGACGCAACGCTACGGCACCTGCAACACGGCCGAGTCGCTGCTCGTCGACCGCGCGGTCGCCACCATGCTGCTGCCGCCGATTGCCCATATGCTGACCGCCAAGGGCGTCGAAATCCGGGGTTGTGCCGAGACTTGCGCCATCGTGCCGAACGCCGTCGCGGCGTCGGAAGACGACTACTACACGGAGTTCCTCGCGCCTATCATTTCCGTCAAGGTCGTTACCGGTATCGATGAGGCCATCGCCCACATCAACCAGTACTCGTCACACCATAGCGAAGCCATCGTCACCGACAATCACCCGAAAGCCATGCGCTTCCTGCGCGAAGTCGATTCGGCCTCGGTCATGATCAATGCGTCGACGCGCTTTGCCGATGGCTTCGAGTACGGTCTGGGCGCCGAAATCGGCATTTCGACCGACAAGATCCACGCCCGCGGCCCGGTCGGCCTCGAAGGGCTGACCAGCCAGAAGTGGATCGTCCTCGGCGACGGACACGTTCGCGCCTGATCCGCCGCACCACCAAGGAGACTGCTTGTGGCCAAACCGTCCTTCACCTGGGAAGACCCTTTCCACCTCGACAGCCAGCTGGCCGCCGACGAGCGGCAGGTCCGCAATGCCGCCCGTGACTTCGCCCAAAAGGCGCTGCAGCCGCGCATTCGCGATGCCTTTCGCCATGAAACGACCGACCCCGCCATCTATCGCGAGATGGGCGAGATGGGTCTGCTCGGCGCCACATTGCCACCGCAGTACGGTGGCGCCGGGCTCAACTACGTCTCTTACGGGCTGATTGCCCGCGAACTCGAATATGTCGATTCAGCCTACCGCACCCTGGTCAGCGTGCAATCCTCGCTGGTCATGCTGCCGATTTACGAGTTCGGCTCCGATGCGCAGAAGGAAAAGTACCTGAAGAAACTCGGCCGGGGCGAACTGATCGGCTGCTTCGGCCTGACCGAGCCCAATTCCGGCTCCGACCCGGCCAGCGCCACCACCTGCGCCCGCGCCGTGGCGGGGGGCTGGAAGCTCTCCGGCCACAAGACCTGGATCACCAATTCACCGATTGCCGACATTTTCATCGTCTGGGCCAAGGACGATGCCGGCGCCTTGCGCGGCTTCATCCTCGAAAAAGGCATGGCCGGCCTCTCGGCCCCTGTCATCGCCGGCAAGGTCAGCCTGCGCGCCTCGATCACCGGCGACATCGTCATGGATGAAGTATTCGTGCCGACCGAGAACCAGTTGCCCAAGGCCAGCGGCCTGAAAGGCCCTTTCACCTGCCTCAATTCGGCCCGCTTCGGCATCTCCTGGGGCGCTCTCGGTGCTGCCGAAAGCTGCTGGCACACGGCCCGGCAATACACCCTGGACCGCCAGCAATTCGGCCGTCCCCTGGCCGCCACCCAGTTGATCCAGAAGAAGCTGGTCGACATGCAGAGCGAAATCGCCCTCGGCATCCAGGGTGCGCTGCGCCTTGGCCGCATGATGGACGACGGCAGCGCGACACCGGAACTGGTCTCGCTGCTCAAGCGCAACAGCACCGGCAAGGCCCTCGAGATCGCCCGCAACGCCCGCGACATGTTGGGCGGCAACGGTATTTCGGACGAATTCGGCGTCATCCGCCACATGGTCAACCTGGAATCGGTCACCACCTACGAAGGCACACACGACGTCCATGCGCTGATTCTCGGTCGCGCCCAGACCGGCCTTTCGGCATTTTGAATTTCTGGATGATGCGGGCGGTCGACAGTGAACTGCTGAATCAGGAGGTCTCATGAACCCATCGACCTATCAGGCCATCGTCGCCGCTCCCGGCTTTACGCTCGGCGTTCAGTGCAGCGACGAAGAAGTCACCGCTATCGACTTCCTCGAGCCGCGTCCGGAACAAATGCCCACTTCGCCGCTGGCCGCTGAAGCAGTCCGCCAGCTCAAGGCCTATATCGCTGATCCAGATTTCGTTTTCGGCCTGCCCTTGCGGCCGGCTGGCACCACTTTCCAGCGCCGGGTCTGGGCCCAGATTGCCGCCATCCCGAGCGGCCAGACGCACACCTACGGCCAGCTCGCCAAAGACATCAAGAACGCCCCCCGCGCCGTCGGTCAGGCCTGTGGCGCCAATCCTTACCCGATTGTCGTCCCCTGCCATCGCGTCGTCGCCACCGGTGGCGGACTGGGTGGTTTTGCCCGTGAGCGCGGCGGCTTCCTGCTCGAGGTCAAGCGCTGGTTACTGACGCATGAAACTCGCCGCCCCGGCTGACCTCGCCGAGATCGACAATTTCTGCGACGCTCTCTGGCTCGAAGACGGTCTGGCCAGGTCTACACTCGACAGCTATCGCTCCGACCTCGGCCGGCTCGCCCTGTGGCTGGCCAACAACGCCCACGAGCCGCTGCTCGACCTGCGCGAAACGACGCTGACCAGCTTCATCGCCCATTTGTCAAAACAGACCCGCGCCAGTTCGCAGGCGCGTTACCTGTCAACCTTGCGCCGCTTCTACCGCTGGCAGCTCGGCCGTGGCCGCATCGTCGCCGATCCGACGCTCAAGCTGGCCAACCCGAGCCGCCCCTCGCGCCTGCCCAAGGTGATGTCGGAAAAACAGGTCGAAACCCTGCTCGATGCGCCAGATCTCGAGACCCCGCTCGGCTTGCGCGACCGCGCCATGCTCGAAACGATCTACGCCACCGGCCTGCGCGTCTCCGAGCTGGTCAATCTCCGGCTGCATGAAGTCAGCCTCGCCGACGGCGTCCTGCGCGCCCTCGGCAAAGGCAGCAAGGAAAGGCTGGTACCGCTCGGCCAGATCGCTATCGAATGGATCAAGCGTTACCTCAACGAGGCCCGCCCCGACATTCTCAACGGCCAGCAGAGTGACGACCTGTTCGTCACGGCGCGCGGCGCGGCCATGACCCGGCAGGCCTTCTGGCAACTGATCAAGCGCTACGCGCTGATTGCCGGCATCGCCCCGGAAAAGCTCTCGCCGCACGTCCTGCGCCATGCCTTCGCGACACACCTCCTGAATCACGGCGCTGACTTGCGTGTCGTCCAGTTGCTGCTCGGCCACGCCGATACTGCGACCACCGAGATCTACACCCACGTCGCCCGGGAGCGCCTGAAGACGCTGCACGCAGAGCATCATCCCCGCGGCTA